>OJKO01000119.1_pt1 | contig 36351 bp, 41 predicted proteins | sample 1596541 | NCBI WGS metagenome assembly OJKO01 (sample SAMEA4350163, study PRJEB24818) | metagenome | biome: human; feature: gut; material: faeces | place: Denmark | collected 2013-09
AACTGTTTTTCCGTGAATTGTTCATCAAATACATCTGGACGAATCTTAGGATCATTCTTTAATATATCACACAATCCATTAAGAATATGCCCCCATGTTTGCAGCATTTTCTTCTTTCCATCCGTTTTTTCATCCTTCATAAATCCAATCGAATGCAGAGAAAAGAAGCCCGGAAATTGCTCATTTCCATATTCCAGTCTTTTATAAATCCATGAGATACAGGCAGCAACATCTTTAAATGCCTGCTCATCCTCAGGGTTAAAAAAGATTTCACGCCAAATACTCTCAATTGTATCCCCAAGCAAATCGGCCTTGGATTCATAGTAATTGTAGATTGTCCCCGCCGAAACAGAACATCGGGATGCAACAGCTCGTATGCTTACAGCAGTCCATCCGTTTTCTTTGATTAGCTCTCTGCTTGCAGCTAATATGTCTTCTTTTGAAGTTGCAAGATGGTTCACGAATTCACTCCTCTTCAATATAGTGGCATTAGTTATTTTGTTAAATGAACATTGTTCATGTTGAAAATATACACTGTTCATTTTATTTTGTCAATAACTTTTTTAGGAAGCCCTGATACATTTATTTGACTTCAATAAAAATGGTGTATGCCATACTCACTAAGTATAACATACACCATTAATATTTAATTATTTTCTATATTTATCATCACCTGACAACCATCATCCGTCCATACTTTAAGAACAGCCGGCTCTTTCGATTTGACATCCTTCCATCGAACTACTGCCAGAGCGCTTCCATCAAATGTTGTTACTGAATCAGAAAAATAGTCCTCCTCACTAGAAGGATTAGCTGTACCAAATCCTTCCAGCACACCATTTCCTACAACACTAGCATGAAGCAGTCTTTTTTCAGCTTCCTGTGAATTAATTGTGCCATTATCATCTACAAGCCATATCTTGATATATGCTATATTCCTCTCATTCTCAGTTACACGACACACTTTTAGCTTTGTTACTGATTTTGCTGTAGAAAGCTCATATTCACCCAGTTTCCTATCTTTCTGATATGCAACTGCCTTTAAAGTTCCCGGTTCATATGGCACTTCATAAGATGCTGTAAAATGATTTTCTCTTCCTGCCGGTTTTCTTCCAAGCGATTTATCATTCAGAAAAAGCTCTACTTCATCACCTGATGAATAAACATCCACATTTGCCGTTGTCCCTTCAAATCCCTTCCATGTCCAGCTACTGATGTTATCCTTAAACATCCATGCAGTTTTACCAGCTGTCTGTCCTGCGTGTTCAAGTCTCTCGACCGCAATATATGGTTTATCTGTCAGACCATACACTATTTCCCTAAAATAGCTGATTGGTCTTCGATTTCCAATCAAATCAATATCCCCGATATATCCCAGTCTCTCAGGATAAATACTTGTGAAATTTGCATTTCCATCATAATGGAATATTCCTACACCAGCCTCGCCTATATAGTCGTAACCGGTCCATGTAAAGTCTCCAATTACGTGTGGATAAGTTTCAACAAGCTTCCAGAGATTTTCTATGTCAGCCGGATATGTTTCCGTACCGAGGACCGTTTTAGCAGGATGTAGTTCATGCTCCAGCTCATATCTTCCACTTAAATAGTTGAGTCCTGTTATATCGCAGCTTTGCGAACATTCTTCAAGTGCTTCTGAAACAAGCGGATGCTTTGCAAAAAACTCTCCTTTTTCACCTGACATCAGACTCATAAAACTGTTTAAGGCATTGCTTCCTCCTCCGCTTCCACTTCCATGTGAATCCATTCCAAATTTTTCTGCAACATCCCTCATAATAAAGCCAAGACGCCTGCCTGCACAGTTTAATCCATTCAATGCATTCGTTGTATATCTGGTATTATCAAGCTCATGGAATTTATTGCATAGCATTCTGTTTATCCAGGCTCCCTGCTTAGTTCCTGCTTCCTGTATTTCATTTCCAACTGAATAAATAATAACCGATGGATGATTATAGTCTTTTTCAACCATATGATTAATCCACTGATTATATTCATCTTCAAAAATATCGGAGAAATCATATGTATTTTTTTCCTTGTCCCACATATCCGTCAGCTCGTCCATAACCAGCATTCCAATATGATCACACGCATCAAGCATTGCTCTGCTCATTGGGTGATGTGCACTTCTTATAGCATTAAAGCCCGCTTCCTTCAATCTCTTGCAACGGTACCATTCTGCCTCCTTAAATGTCTCAGCACCTATCACGCCATTATCATGATGTATACAGGTTCCTCGCAGCTTAACTGTCTCACCATTTATCTGCAATCCATGTACAGGATCTAGCGCCAATACACGTATTCCAAAATTAGAAACTGCTTCATCACATATTTTATCATCAAACTTTGTCGTTATATGACACTCATATAACGCCGGCTGTTTTGGACTCCATTTCTTCGGATGTTCAATCGGTATTTGTACACGCACTGTCTGCATTTGCTCTGAGCGAAATACTACTCTTTGCGTATCCGATGCAGTTTTCTGCCCATCTTTTTTTATTTCAATCAGACATTCTGCCTCTAATCCATGTCCAATAATGTTTTTCAACTGCGCACACACCTCTATAACCGCCATGTCATCATTCACTGACAATGTTGTAATACGCAGCTTATCATGTGAAATATATACATCTTTTCCGGTCCACAGATTGACATCTCTGTAAATTCCTGAGCCTGAATACCATCTGCTGTTAGGCTGTTTACTGTTATCGACATCTATTCTTATAATATTCTCATGCTCGTAGCTTATCCATGGCTTTAAGTCAACCGAAAATCCCATATATCCATTACGATTCACTGCCGCTAGCGCTCCATTAATCCAGACTCTTGCAATTCCATAAATTCCTTCAAATTCCAGAAATACATCATGCTTTTTCCACTCATTTTGAGCCATAAATTTTTTTTCATATGTATACACACCTCCTGGATAAAATCCACTCTGTGCTCCTGAAGGACAGTCCTTATCTCTTTTTTCACGAATCATTGCATCGTGAGGGAGTGTAACAGCAACTGCATTACTGTTCCCATAAAAGGCTTTTAATCTGTCAGCCTGATCAGCTTTTTCAAATGTCCAGTCCTTATTAAAATTATGACACTGCATACTTCATTCCTCTTTCAATCTGTTAGTCTGCTTGTTCTGCTCTTTCCATGTCAATTCTCTTATTTTCCTTTTCCACCTTCATTAGACCAAGAAGAATGGTAATTACAACACCAAGAATTACAGGGATTGTGATATACATACTGAAAATCATATTTGTAGCTGCTGCGGTCTGAGTTGCAGCTTTTCCGGCATATCCTGCTGCATGCAATAGCCAGCCTACAGCCGCAGTACCAATTCCACCACCAACTTTTACTCCAAGTGATGAACAGCTAAACATCATTCCATCAATATGTACCCCTTTCGTACGATAGGTATATCCGCTGATTTCAGCAATCAGGGCATTTAATGTTCCCGACATTGTTCCGGCAAATGTTCCCTTAAGGAACATAAAAAGTAACATCATCGGTAAATTCTTTTGCATCGCAAAAATAATTAGAAATATTCCTAAGATATCACTGATTACATATCCCCAGAAATTAACCTTTTGCATGCTTCCGGTCTTCTTTACAAGAATCGGAGTAAAAATAAGTGCAATTATTACAGGGAACATCTTCATCATTGAGAACAGTCCAAGTAATGAACCATTTCCAAGTACATGTTTCATAAAATAAATAGCTGAGCCTGTTGTAAGATTACTCATGAAATAATAAACAATATAAATTGCAACAATTAAAATATAGTATTTGTTACTTATAAGTAACTTCAAAGACTCAACAAAACCTATTTTGTCATTCTTCGGTTTTTGTGTATCCTCAACTGCTGCACTACCTTCTTCCGGTAACTCCTTAACACACAGGCAGCTTATAGTGTTGACACCAAGTCCGATTACACCACATATAACAGCAACCATACGCCATCCTGCAGCTCCACCGCCAAAGGCATCAACTGCACCTGTTACTGCAAATCCCATTACAATATTTGTAGCAACTGCAAACATGAAACGTATTGATCCAAGCTGAACCCTTTCATTCTTGTTTCTGGTAATAAGGGCTGATAATGCTGAATATGCTATTCCGTTTGCTGTATAAAAGATAGCATTGAGTGCTGTATAAAATGCGAAGAAATACGCATATTGTGCAGTTTCACTCATTCCACCCGGAATTGAAAACAACAGCACCAGACAAAGTGATACGCCTATCTGTGCATACAGCATCCATGGTCTTGCCTTTCCAAGCTTTGACTTAGTGCGATCGATTAAATTTCCAAATATCACATCTGAAATTCCATCAAGAAATTTCGATACCAGCATTAAAGTTCCAATAATTCCTGTGTTAAGCCCCATTGTATCAGATAAATATAAAAGTACAAAGCTTGATACAAGTCCATAGCTGGTATTTGAAGCCAGGTCTCCTGCTCCATACGCTATCTTCTGATACCATTTCAGGTATTTCTTTTCTGTTTCCTGCATAATAAATGCAACCTCCTTTTTCCTGTTAACAATAATAGTTTGTATTGTATTTTTCATAAACGCTTATGTTTTGTATACTGTTACTTTAATAAATTATTGCTTACAATTCTATAACATATGTGATAAAATATCAGTTAGTTTTTATCATATTCGTGGATAAGGAGAAAAATATACCATTATGACCTCATCATATACTGTCAAAAACATCATAGAACAGGATAATATAAACAGTACAATCAATTCATACATCAAAATACTTACACCAATACAGTTCACACTCGAAACATGTAACAGAGCTAACGATGACAAATATCTGAATTTTTTGATGACTTCACCACGTGAAAATACATTTTACAGCTTTAAAACAGAAAAGGAAATCAATCATTTTAATATGAGGCCTCCACATATTCATGATTTTTACGAGCTTCTTATTGTATTGGATGGCGAAATCCATCAGCTGATTGAAAAGACTGATTTTGTGTTCCACAGTGGAAGCTGTTGTCTTATGAACCACAATATAGTACACAAAGAAATTTTTTCTTCCGATGCAACTCTTTTGTTTATCGGAATGTCAAAAGAGCTTGTCCAACAGCTTTCAGAAGATGAACCAAAAGTTTATTTTCCGGATATAGAAAGACCCGGCCATAACCCTATTCTTAGATTTCTTTCAGATAATCTCGATAATCCTGATACAAAGGAATATCTTGATTTTATGCCATCGCTAAACAACAAAGACTGGCACCATACTCTCCACGCCATAACTGACAATATACTTCGTGCCATTATGTATCCAAAGCTTGGTTCTACTTATGTCATCAAAGGAATGCTTTTAGAATTGTTTGATTATCTGTCCAATCCAGAACACTTTCATTTCACGCCCGTCCATGTAGAAGCAGATAATGATTTTCTTCTTTTCACACACATAAGTCACATTTTAGAGGACACCAATGGACGCATTACACGTTCAGAGCTTGAACAATTATTAAATTACAGTGGAAATTATTTAAACTCTATAGTTAAGAAATATACAAATTCATGCCTATTCGATTACAGTCAGACTTTCTGTATGAAAAGAGCGGCTGCTCTCCTGCTTGAAACGACCGCTTCTATATCTGAAATTATGGATGAACTGCATTTTACGAATACAACACATTTTTATAAGTGCTTCAAAGAACATTATCATATGACACCGAAGCAATATAGGATTTCAATGAAAATAAAACTTGTGCCATAGTTGCAAAATGTTCCTCATCCTGTATCCTTCAGCCAGATTTTTTGTGAATATTCAAGTTTTCCCTCTAATCCTTTACTGATTTCTTTCTCCAGCCCCTTACTCTGACCTTCTTCAATTTCCTGTAATTGATCTGTGGAATATCGCACCTTATCCAATATATCCTTGTCCATAAAATCGTTATACCTTATCTTCCAATTATTACACAAGCTACTCTTCTATTTTGCGAATGGCATCTATGGTATTTTTATACTCCTTTTGTACATTCCCATATAATGCCTCGTATCCATCGAGTTCTCTTCCACGTAGCTTCTCTGTCAGCTCCTCGCTGACTTTATACAGTCTGTCAAAGCCCAGATTCAGACAAAGTCCCTTTAGTGTATGCGCTGCGCGAAAAGCTTCTTCCGCGTTCTGCTCCTGTATAGCCTTTTCCAGATTTGAATAACTGGGATCATCCAGAAATTTTAGGGCAAATCTTTTAACCATTTCTTCACTGCCCATTCTTCCTATTACTCCTTCGAAATCGGCTTCCATACTCTCATAACATTCTTTTACTGTCATCATTCTGCTATTCCTCTCTATTTCATTTTTCTTGTTTCCTTATTACTTCCGATAAAATCGACAGCAGCTTATCAACCTGGAAAAGAAAAAGCATTTATTAATACTTAATCCTAAAATAATCCAAATACGCTTTATACTTGTCCTGCGCGGTCAGGCAGGTATCTGTCAGATATCCTTTTTCGTTGTCCCATTCCTTCAATCCACGATAATAGAACATTTTCAAATTATCCTCAATGATAAACGGAACAATATTGTATTTTAGACACTCTTTAAACATAGTCAATCTGCCCACACGACCGTTTCCGTCCTGGAACGGGTGAATCCGTTCAAACTTCACATGAAAGTCCAGAATATCCTCAAATTTCTTTTCTTCTTTGGCATTGTATTCCGCCAGCAATGCCTTCATTTTATCGGCAACTTCTTCCGGAAGGGCTGTATCCCTGCCACCGACTTCATTCGGAAGTTTCTTATAATCACCAACAGCAAACCAATCTTTTCTGGAATCGCTGGTGCCATTCTTCAAAACCAAGTGAAGTTCTTTGATGAATTTCTCCGTCAAAGCTGCTTTTGCATGATCAATAATCATGTCGATACAACGAAAGTGATTTGCCGTTTCAATCACATCATCCACATTCAGCACCTCTTTTTCTACGCCAATAGTATTGGTTTCAAAGATATATCTGGTTTGATCATGTGTCAGACGGCTTCCTTCCATATGGTTGGAGTTGTATGTCAAATCAATCTGTGTCTTATGGTATATTCCACCGGAATATTTACTTGCCTTTTGCTCTTTCAGAATATCCAACAGCGTAATCGGTTCTTCTTTTCTTTTGTTAATGCGCTCCGGTTTCTCTGCGTTTTCAGGAAGGTTCCATGTCTTACCTGTAAGAAATGCACCGTTCACACGCCCCTTAGCACAGTAATTTCTAACACTGCGCTCTGACATATTCCATTTTTTTGCTATTTCAGCAACTGAAAGATATCGCATCTATTATCCTCCGCCATAAATTATATTAAATAACCTTGTTAATCTATTATATAGTATACCACATTATCGGCAAAAACATCAGTATATTTTAATCTAAATTATTATATTTTGCCGTTAAAAATCTATTTCTCAAGTCAGAAAGCCGGACTGTCAAGCGGCTGTTTCATATATTGCGGGATACAAGAAATCTGTTTTAATAGCGTTGACAAAGGTGTGAAATGAAACGCTAAATCGAACACTGTGCAAAAGTCACCTCGAAAATCGTTCCCCCGGTCTTGCCTGATTTAATACAAATACTGCCATCATGTACTCTAACGATTTCACGGACAAGAGCAAGTCCGAGTCCTACGCCACCCAGCTCCCGGCTTCTGGATTTATCCACACGGAAGAATGGCTCGAACACTCTCTCCCTAAGCTCCTTTGGTATTCCGCTTCCCGTATCTTCTACAGACAGATAAACATGCTTGTTTCTCTGATATGCGGTTACTGTAACCTGTCCGAGCGGATGATTATATTTGATGGCATTCTCAACCAGATTGTATACAAGCCTGTAAATAAGGATATCACTGCCTATCATAGTGGCATCCTCACATTTTCCAATCAGCTTTATATTCTTTTCCACGGCAAGAGGCTCAAGGTCTGCCAAAACCTCTTCAACAATAGCATCCAATATAATTTTATCATCCCTTCCCACCGACTGAAGCTCACTCATGTCAAGAAGAGTCTTTACCATCCTGTTTAATTTATCATTTTGCTCCGTAACCATTTTTATGGTCTGCAAAGTGTCTGCATCATTTCCCGAGTGAGAGGCAGAATTATATAAATCAAGCTGTACCTGCATTAACGCTAATGGAGTTCGCAGCTCATGGGCTGCATTTGCAGTAAACTGTCTCTGTATCTCAAATGCTTCCGACAGACGCTCAAGCATCTTATTATAAGAAATACCCAGCTGGTTCAGTTCCTTAACATTGTTTTCCTCTATTCTTGAATCAGACAGATTCTGAGCCTGTACCTCTTCAATTTTATCTGAAAACTCCCTGATTGGTCTGAGTGCATGCCCGCTTATAAAATAAGTGACGACACCTCCCAAAAGCGCCAGCAAAACCGTGATTATCAGACTGTTTCTTTTATAGTCGGCCTTATTATTGTACACCTGAACCGAAAATTCATCCGCAAACTCATCCCACTTATCGTCCGGTATGCTGATATATATTTCATCTGATTTGTTTCCTTTTTCATCCCCCTGTGATTCTACCGCATCCTGCAGAGAATCGATGTAATGCACACCATTTTTATAGACAAACATAGTCAGGCAGCCACATATAATAGCAATACACAATGTAGTAATGCACGTAAGTCTCCACTGTAGCGACATTCTTTTCATCTGTCAGACTCCTCCCGTATTTTATAGCCTTCACCTACCTTGTTCAAAATGGGATCATATCCCAGCTTCGCCTTAAGTTTTTTTCTAAGTGAAGACATATGTACCCTGATTGCTCCGCTAAAGCTGTCTGCCGTGGCATCCCACACATGCTCTATCAGCTCCTCCTGACTCACCGGTCTGCCTATATTGATAAGTAAATATTCCAAAATACCATTCTCTTTTCTTGTCAGTGGAACCGGCTCTCCCTTTGCATATGCCTCTCGTTTAATCGTATCAAACTTTATTTCTCCGCATTTAAGACATATATCATTCTGTACAAATTTCCTTCTTGTCAGGCTTCTGATACGTGCCTCAAGCTCCTGCAGATGGAATGGTTTTTCCATGTAATCATTTGCTCCTGCATCCAGTCCCTCTACCTTATCAGCAATCTGACCTCTTGCAGATAATATCAAAACCTTAGTTTCATCATTGTATTTTCTAAGCTCCTTAAGAAGCTCCATGCCATCCATCCCCGGCAGATTCAAATCCAAAACTATCAGATCATAATTCTCCGACAGTATACATTCAAGAGCCTCTTTCCCATCATAACAGGTATCCACCTCATAACCGACGGCATACAGACTCTTTGCAACCATATCACATATTTGTTTCTCATCCTCAACAATTAATAATCTCAAAATGTTCTCCTGCTTCTTAACAATAATTTTACAACCTATATTGTATAATACCAAAGTCAGCTGGTCAACAATACAACAAAAAAGGAGCAACATTATGTTGAAATACCAAAAAACATGTCAAATCATTCTGCTTATCCTTGGTGTATCCATGGTAAGCTATGGTGCAGTCAGAGGTGAGGCGGCTACCGTGCTTGGTAAAGCAATAAAACTATGTCTGGAGTGTGTCGGAATTGGATAAGAAAAAGAAATTACTATCAAAAAAGCTGGCAAAAATACGTGGATGGATACAGGCCGCAGCAACGCTGCTGACCAATATTCATATTCCGAATTTATTTAAGGGTAAAATATATCAGGGCAATGCAAAAACAGTATGCGTACCCGGATTAAACTGCTACTCCTGCCCTGCCGCGACAGGAGCCTGTCCAATAGGGGCATTTCAGGCAGTCGTCGGATCATCAAGATTTAAGTTTTCATACTACATAACCGGATTTTTTATTTTACTCGGTGTAACTCTCGGCAGATTTATATGTGGTTTTTTGTGCCCATTTGGATGGTTTCAGGATTTACTTCACAAAATACCCGGAAAGAAATTATCCACAGCCAAACTAAAGCCTCTTAGGTACCTAAAATATGTCATTCTTATTGTTTTCGTTATACTTCTTCCGATGCTTGTAACGAACTCTATAGGAATGGGAGACCCGTTCTTCTGCAAATATATCTGTCCTCAGGGTGTTTTAGAGGGTGCTATACCGTTATCTATTGGAAATGCTGCTATCCGTTCTGCGCTGGGAAAGCTTTTTTCTTTCAAGTGTATGATCTTAATTGCAGTGATTGTACTAAGTATCTTATTTTACAGGCCTTTCTGTAAATGGATTTGTCCGCTTGGAGCAATCTACTCATTATTTAATAAGGTGAGCCTTCTCAAAATCACCGTTGATAGCAGCAAATGTGTCGGATGCGGTCAATGCTCAAAGGCATGTAAGATGGATGTGGATGTGTGTAAGACACCGGATCACCCCGAGTGCATACGCTGCGGTGCCTGCATAAAGGCCTGTCCTAAGGACGCCATCTGCTACCGGTTTATGGGAAAATCATGTCAAAAAAATGACAACAGATAACTATTAAACATTTTACTATTATTTTTAAAGGAGAAATTACTCATGAAAAACAAATTATCATTTATTTCTATTTTTACACTCTGCATAGCATTATCACTTACAGCATGCGGTGGAAAGCAATCTTCCAACACAGATTCTAAGAACACTCAGACTGAAGCCGGCTCAGAAGCATCCGGCAAATCAGATTCCAGGCTTGATGATTTATATCAGCAGGAAAATCAGCTTTTTGCAGATCACGCTGATGTGTGGAACAAGGCATTTGGCATGATGAACAAAAGTGACGCCGATCCAAACGGAAATTATGCTGATTATCTTGCCGGTACCGTAGAATCAAACAAGGATTCATTCACAGACGATGAGCTAAAAACACTTAATGCGGATATTGAAACCATACGAAAAATCGAGGAACAGATAGCAGAGCTTGAAAACAAAAATACATCATCAGACGATAACAAGAAGGACAGCTCTAAAGCCTCATCTGTATTCAGTGATTTTTCCGGTGAGGATTTTGATGGCAATAAAGTTGATGACAGCCTGTTTTCCGGTAATGCAGTAACAGTCGTCAATTTCTGGTTTACCGGCTGCAAACCATGTGTCGCTGAATTATCCAAGCTTAACGAATTAAATGATGCTATCAAATCAATGGGCGGAGAAGTTGTTGGCATCAACACTGAGACCTTCGATGGCAATAAAACAGCTATCAAAGAGGCAGCCTCTGTTCTTGAAAGCCAGGGTGTCAAATATCGTAATCTGTCAATTGACTCCTCTAGTGCTGCCGGTAAATATGCCTCAGAAATCATGGCATTTCCAACAACTATACTTGTTGACAGAAATGGCAATATTGTAGGCGAACCAATGCTCGGCGGAATTGATAACAAGGACAACTATGATGCCCTTATGAAGCAGATTCAGTCTGTAATTGATGCAGACAGCACAAATAAATAGAGGTCTGCATATAAAAAAGCTCCTGTGCATTGCACAGAGAGCTTTTTAGTCAAATTTGTAATTTATTTCTATACTCGCTTGGTGTCAATCTATATTTTTCTTTAAAAACACGATTAAAGGTTCTAAGACTTCCAAAACCACTGTCCATCGAGATTTCTGTCAGGGTATCATCTGTAGTTTCAATTCTCTGACAGGCATACCCCAGACGCGCCTCATTCACATATTGATTAAAACTGCTGTGAAATGTCTTTGAAAACAATCTGGATAATGAAAATTTGCTCACGCCAAGGTCATGTGCCATTCCATCAAGTGATATACTCTTATTAAAATTGGCAGAAATATATGATACGGTACGGTATATTATATCATCGCTGCCAATTTTGCTCTTTTCCACCAATTTCATCACCGGAATACATCTTGCAAGTATAATCTGCAAATAAGCTTGAACAACCCATATATCATTCTGCCCGGTATCTATTATGGATTCCACTGCTCTGTACACTTCATCCGGAATAACATCACTTTTTACAACAGGATATTGTGGAGCCTTATTCCGCAGTACATTTTCAAATCTACCAAAAATCATTTGTGGAGCATTAATAAAAACCGCCTCATTGACTTCTGATGAAAACACCTGATAATGATGTATAACATCAGGAAATACTACTCCTATATCACCTGTTTCCATGTGATACAGCTCCTGTCCTACACCAAGCTCTAATGTTCCTTTCGTAACGCATACAATTTCCATTGCATTATGCAGATGTGGTGGCTGGTGCCGTGGCTTCCGCTTTACTGCAATAATCTCTTCATTTGTGTTTTCATACGTTAAATGCACTCAGATCATCTCTCCCATATTATACGATAATTATTCAATTCCTTTTTCTCTTCTAAGCTTTTCATTTGCAGCTTCTACATTCATCTTTGAAAGAAGAATTGTAATAAGAATCTCAAATACAAATGGTAACCATAAATACATTACCTGAAGCATAGTAATTGCAGATGCCGGCTGAGTCGCATTTGTACCTACATAACCACTGATTTCAAGCAGCCATCCTACAATAGCTGTTCCAATTCCACCACCAATTTTGATTCCAAGTGATGTGCATGAATACATAGTTCCATCTACTCTCTTTCCCTGAGTCAGGTAAGTATACTCAGAGCACTCGGCAATTACTGCATTCATGTCTCCCTGCCAAGGTCCCTGTCCTAATGCTGCAACTGCAGTAAACAGCATCATCAGTGGAACGCTTCCCATGTATCCTGCTACAATCACAAGTGCTCTTGCTATCGTAGCCAGAATATATCCACGTTTATTAAGCTTATACATTCCTTTCCACTTTCCAACAAGAGTTGGTGTGAAAATAAGTGCTATTATAAGAGGAATATTTACAGCCCATGCAAATACACCAAACAGATTTTTATTCTTAAGAACCCATGTACAATAATAAATACCTGCACCAATCATAGCACTGTATAACTGCTGCAAAATATAAGTTCCACAAATCATCATATAGTACTTATTCTTAACAAGCAGCTTAAATGCCTGAACAAGACCATACTTCTTTTCTTCATCGTTCTCTATTCCGGAGTTAAGCTCCTCTTCCGGAAGCTCCTTAACCGACAATCCTGAAATCGTATTTACTACAAGGCCTATCAAAGCATAAATAATAGCTACGACTCTCCATGCAGCAGCACCTCCACCGCATACATCAACAAATGCAACTGTTATAGACTGAATTATCAGACTGGTTGAAAAGGCAAAAATAAAACGGTAAGAGCCCATCTGTACACGCTCTTTGCTGTTCTTTGTAACCAGTGAAGTAAGTGCAGAATATGCAATATTATTTGCTGTATAAAATACACCATTCAATAATGTATATGCTATAAAGAACCATGCATACTGAGCAGTCCTGCCCCAACTTGTAGGAATTGCAAAAACTGCTACAAGTGTCAAAGCACAACCTATATAGCCATAAATCATCCATGGCCTTGCTTTTCCAAGCTTTGTATGTGTTTTATCAATAAGTGAACCAAAGAAAACATCTGTAAAACCATCAAATAATTTAGATGCTGCGATTAATGTTCCAACGATTCCTGATGCAAGTCCTATAGTATCTGTAAGATATACCATAACAAAGGATGTCAGGAATGCATATACTACATTTCCTGCAATATCACCGGAACCATAACCAATTTTGTTGTACCACTTTAAGTACGTCTTTTCTTCCATGAAAAACCTCCAATTAATTACTTTGTTTTATCTTTAACAGCTATACTAATTTTATATATTTGTGCAAATTTTGTCTATAAACATAATAGGCTGTAATATGCACAAAATGATACTTTTCAAACACTACAGTTTCACAGCTATTTGACTCAATTCCATTTGAAACGTAATCAATACACAATATCATGCTCTAAACATTTTGTCCATAAATGCAAATAGACAAAGCATGCATAAAATGCTATAATTCGAATGGAGGTGTATAATGTATATTAACACGGGATATTTGAATCATTCACATAAAGATTTTAAAGATAAAAGCCGCCCTCTGATTGTAGGAAGCTGCGGAACCTATCGCCTGTCACAGCATCCTAAGATGCCTACATACAGGCCCAGAGGAAGACTGGATTACCAGATTATATACATATCATCCGGTCTTGTTCATTTCCACTTTGACAATCCTGAAAATGAGACAATCATTCCAGCAGGACATATAGTGTTATTTCGCCCAAAAGAGCTTCAAAAATATGAATTTTATGGTAAGGATAAGACTCAGATATATTGGATTCACTTTACCGGAAGCGACGTAAAAAACACTTTAAGAAAATACGGATTTACAGACAATAAAAGAGTCTTTAATGTTGGAACGTCTCTTGAATATGAACAGGTTTTCAAAAAGATTATTACAGAGCTTCAAAGATGTCAGGACAATTATGAGGAAATGCTCATGCTTTTGCTACGACACCTTTTGATTATATTTAACCGTAAAATAACAACTGAGCATGTAATCAGAAATGAATTCCTTGACAGCCAGATGGATACAGCAATTACATATTTCAATACAAACTACAACAGAGCTATCAATGTGGAGGAATATGCTTCATCAATTGGTATGAGCATAAGCTGGTTTATCAGGAGCTTTCGGAAATATACCGGTAATACACCAGTACAATTTCTCACAGCACTAAGGATGACAAACGCACAGGTGCTGCTTGAAACGACATCCTACTCTATAAACGAGATTGCAGGCATTGTCGGATACAATAATCCACTATACTTCAGTCGATTATTCCATAAACAAAAAGGCTGTTCTCCTTCTGAATACAGAGCCAGAAATACATAATAAAAAGACAAAAGCAATATTATAATGCCAATTTTTTCACTATACTTATCTTTTTAATTAATGACTAACAGATTGTAAAAGAATAATCCTTATCAGTCTCCGCACTGATACGATAATCCTCTTCCACATCAGTTCCCCAGCTGTCGATACCTCCAACACCTCTTACTGCGCCATATATGCATAAAACAGTTCTTCTTGCCGGTGGCAGTTCTTCATGGTGAAGAGCGTTTTCAATCTCAGATGCGGTATAAGGCAGACAAGAAAATGCAAATTTTTCATCATTCTTTTCAATGCGCAGTGTCTGTGACGAGCTATCTGTCCTGCTGTTATCAAGAGCCGTATGTCTTGTAATTTCAAGCCACTCTGTATCCATTCTCATACCACATTCCTGCGGAACAAGATATTGTGTAAGACTCAGATCACCTATCTCATAGACGCCTTCTTGTGCACCTGCTTTTCTGTCAGGATATGTTTCCCCGGAGAGTCCCTTATATAAATATTTGTCAGCCAATGTTGGCATAATAAATCTCATTCCAAATACAGGAAATTCAGGGAGCCCCTGTACTCCATTATAATGTACATCCACGCGAATCTTTCCGGACGCATCAACGCTATAGCTCACAAGAACAGTTGTCGCCGGAGTTGTTATGGTCTCGTATGTATATTTTACAATAATTTCATCAGCATAAACATCACCGCCATAGCTGTTATTATCAGGTGCATATGGGTTTTGCTCCTTGCCATCCATGATCACCTGTATTCCCTTACAGTCAATAAACATATCTGCCGAAAGCCAGCTTCCGCTTTTAATATGGAACTTGCTTCCCCTGTCATTATCTGTCAACGCTCTCCAGAAAGTAGGCTTTGGGCAACGATACAGCCACTCATATCCATTTTTAACGATAGATTCCAGTCCACCCTGTGCATAAGAGAAAATATAATCAAAGCCTTCACCATGTACACCTAATGTATAGTCACCATAGACCACTCTTAATTTATCTGTATAAGCCATAGTAATACCTCACTTCCTGCATTGCCGGTTTTTCTTTCCTGTCAGCAAATACAATTCCATTTGCTGAGAATTCATAGTCTGCCGGTTTATCATCAAAATCTCCGCCATAGCGTAAAACATCTTTTCCTGTAACGGAATCTTTTACCATAATTGCCTGGTCAATAAAATCCCATATAAATCCGCCATGATACATATCGTATTTGTCAATCAGCTTCATATAAGAGCCAAGTCCACCCATTGAATTTCCCATATCATGCATGAATTCGCATAAAATATACGGTTTTTTCGGACTGTTATTCAAGTATTCCTCTACATCCTCCGGTTTTGCATACATTCTGGTCTCAAAATCAGAAATAGTATCCTCATATGCCCTATTATAATAAGCGCTTTCATAATGAACTAATCTTCCATCCTTCTTTTCGGCAAAATAAACGTTCATTGCCTCAATGTCGTCTCCTGCATAGGATTCATTTCCTAATGACCAGAAAAGGATGGATGTATGGTTTTTAAAAGTTTCGAAATTGTTTTTTGCACGCTCAAGCACTGCATCTCTCCACTGTGGAATAGATCCCGGTACATTGCATGATGGTTCGATTGCCCCAAGTTTTTGGAATGAGCCATGGCTCTCCAGATTTGTTTCTGCCATCACATAAATACCTGCATCGTCGCACATATAGTACCATGGTATCTGGTCAGGATAGTGACAGGTACGCACAGAATTAATATTGTTTCTTAACATACATGATATATCTGCCTTCATGTCTTCTATACCAATGCATCTTCCTGTTCTTGCATTCCACTCATGACGGTTTACTCCCGTAATAACAAGACGTTTTCCATTCAAATAGACTACTTTATCTATAATCTCTATTCTTCTGAAACCGATATCATAAGGAATTACCTCGGCCAGTGAACCATCCTCTGCTTTAAGCTCAATATAAGCATGGTATAAATATGGATTATGATTATCCCACAGCCTGACACTTTCCAAGTCAACACAAATCGTGCCTTCCAAATGGTTGTTTTCTTTATTTAACTGTAATGACTTCTCAACTAATATATTTTCTTCTCTGTCTTTTAAAATAAAGCCAGCAGTTACATTCTGACTGTCAGTAGCAGATACCTTCATGCTGACAGATACGCTTCCGCTTTCATTATCTTGATTTAACACAGGTTTGAACCATACATCCTCCAGATGAACATCCGGAATTGCCTTCAAAGTAACATTTCTGAAAATTCCAAAAAATCTGAAAAAGTCCTGATCCTCTAAAAATGCCGCTGTGCTCATCTTATGAACCTGCACTGCCAGAACATTTCCCTTTTCCTTAATATATGGTGTCAGATCAAACTCAGAAGGTGTGAAGCTGTCCTCTGCATAACCTATAAACTGACCATTAAGCCACAGATACATAGCTTCTTCTACACCTTCGAAGCAGATATGTATTCTTTTTCCACACATGTTCTTATCCAAATCAAAGTATTTGATATAAGAGCCTACCGGATTGTACTGTGCTTCTGAGAACATTCCTTCTTCTGCTCCGGTTGCCTCCATACTATATGCTCCTCTGTGGTACTCTTTTCCTTCCCACGGATACATAGTGTTGATGTAACGTATTTTATCATATCCAGCCAGTTCAATATGTCCGGGAACCATAATTTTATCGAATCCGGATGCATCAAATGTTTCCTTATAAAAATCAACAGGTCTTTCCATCACATTTTTGTTGTAAGCAAACTCCCATTGACCATTTAATGACTGTAATAATGGATTTTTTTCTTTTTTCATGTCTGAATAATCCAGATAATAGCAATGATCACTATGTGGTTCCAATTGATTTACCTTAAACACTTCCGGATTATCAAGCCATTTCATATCAGCGTTCATATTTTTCCTCACTTTCCAATTATTAATATATAAAACCGAGAACAATAACTGCTTTGTTATATCTAAGATATAACAAAACCCTTGCAAAGAGCAATGTAATAAATTGTACAAATCATGCACTAAATGATACTGTTATAATTACTGTATTATAAAATGAGGGTCAAAAGGCATCATTGATGCTTGCATGCAATTTAAAAAGCTCCCGTGCATTGCACAGAGAGCTTTTTAGTCTGGTTAGTACAAACATATATTAACACGCGAATTATATGATGACACTTGCTTTCCCTTTTTTTCAAATCTTTGGATTCTTGTAATAACCTGATATTCCATCTGCAGCTTGTCCGATGAACAAGAGTATACATAAGGTTCAAAACCGGTATATTCATCATCCCCTTGCGTATAATTATTCCCATAATAAAAATTCTCTATTATATTTGTCTCAAAGGAAGAATCTATTTTTGATTCAGACTCTTTTGGATCACCCATAGAATAATCACTGCCATATGTCTTTGCATATAAATCTCTCATCACTGCAGCCTGTGCCTTAGGACTATCCACATCTGCACAATAATATGTAATATAAAACGGTACTCCAAGCACCGCATCAACAGCGGCCAGCATTCTCGTATCTTCAAATGATATTATAAATATCCACGCCGATAATTCCTTGCTTATATCCGATGTTACAAAATAATCTGATATTGTGTTGTCAATACTATCACCCAAAGCAACTGCTGCATCATATTGCCAAGGAGCTGCTTCATATGTCTGTTCTGTTTCGCTGTCTGTATCCTTTGAATAGTTACTTTCAAGGCTTTGGAGCATAACTATATCGTCTTCACCGAGCATCTGCATAATACCTGACTGCTTCTGCAGCTCACAGGCACCCTTCAGAAAAGTCTGAATAGCCGTATAAGCCTGTCCCACCGGAATCTCAGTATCCAACGGTTCCCTTATCTCATTATATTTCTCATTCCACAGCTCATTTACATTATCCTGCATCAGAGACATCATCTTAGTAAGCCTCTCTTCAGCTGAAATAGAGCTGCTGTATGGGCTTATATCTGCGTTGCTTATCGTAGTACTCGTTTTGGCAATTTTTGCTGCTTTAAGTGAAATCAGATAATTCGGTATCATATTTCCCGCACATACAACTGCCAGAATAATGCATATACACACTATTCCCTTGATTTTATCCGGTTTTTTATCAATACATTTGCGCACTGATAAATGCTTACTTCTCATCCAATGCCTCCGCTTTCATGTCAAAATACACCTTGGTTCCTTTACCTGACTCACTCTCATAATGGATTTTTGTATCATGCAGCTTAGCAATCCTTGATACAAGTGCAAGCCCAAGCCCTGCTCCATGCTCACTTCTTGATCGTGACTTGTCAACCATATAAAAAGCCTCTGTAATGCGCTCTATATCCTCAGGCGGTATTCCTCTTCCATTGTCCGAAACTGCAATACGATAAATACTGTGCGAAATAAGTCTGCCTGATACCTCTACCTTGCTGCCTCCTGATTTCACTGCATTGTCTATCAGATTAAGAAGCATGGTCTTAAACAGATCATATTCCAGCCACACCCATGCCTCATCCACACTGTACACAATCTCTGTATTATGCTTTCTTGCCGCTTCATGTGCGGTTTCCACACAGTCTGCTATAATCTCAGATATTCTTGTCTCTTCAAGCCTGAAATCATTTTTATCAAGAGTGATAAGCTCCAGCAGCTTAAATGCTAATGCTTCAAGCCTCATGCCCTCATTCAGTATGACTCCGGCAGCACTGTGCACATCATCCTCGGACATTTTTTTCTGATACAGGGTATCGGCATATCCTATAATTGATGTCATTGGAGTTTTGAGCTCATGTGCGAAGTTTGCAGTAAAATCCTCCTGCTTCTTTGCCGCCATCTGAAGTTCATAAACTTTGCTTTCAAGGTTTTTCGCAAGCTCATTGAAAGCCATCGCAAGCTCACCTATTTCATCCTTTGTCTTTACATCACTTCTTGCTGTGTAATCACCATCTGCAAATTTTTTGGTTGTGGCTGTTAATCCGGCAAGAGGCTTTGTAATCATCCAAGAAAGTATCAATATGACCATCATACCAACAGCAAATATAACAATGTAGTACATGCTGCATCTATGCCTAAGCTCCTTTGACTCATCGAAAACCGGTGTAATATCACTTTCCGTTATCAGAATATACCTGTTATCATTCAGTTTAAAGCTGCTTTTGACATGGATATATCTGCCGCTTTGCTTTTCACCGGTATCTTTAGTATTCTCTTTTGACACTATACTGTATGTAAGCGTACCATCCTTTACCTTTATATCCTTTTGCTCATAATTACATGAATTGGCATATATCCTTTTTCCATCATCAGCAGCAAGATACATTCCTCCTTCATCTCCAACAATGGATTTTGCCGACTGCGACATCATATCTGTAAGCTCCTTATCCACATCCTCACTCTTCATATTAAGTATGACAGTTTCAATCGAGTATTTTATCATCTGATGCTGTGAAAGTGCACTGTCCTGCTCCCTTTTCACTGCATGCTCCAGTGAATATGATAGAGTCACATATTCTATCATTCCAAGGGCAACAGCCAGTATCACTGTCATTCCAAGAAACATTTTATAGAAAAATTTCATCCGCGAACCTCCAGACGATAGCCAATTCTGAAAACTGTGACAATCTTTTGATTCCAGTCAAGCTTTTTCCTTAGTCTTTGTACATGTGAGTCCAGTGTCCTTGTCTCCCCGGTATACTCCTCCTGCCATACAAGTTCATAAAGCCTGCGCCTGCTGAGTGCAACATTCTTATTCTTCATAAGCTCATACAGCAGATCAAATTCCTTTACTGTGAGCTCTACCTGCTCACCTGCCTTTGTCACTGTACGTGATTTAGGATCTATAGCTACATCCTCTATTTCCAGACGCTCTGCCATGCGCTGAGTGCGCCTTAATACGGTTTCCACTCTCGCAAGCAGCTCCCCTATCTGAAATGGTTTGCATATGTAATCATCCGCGCCCATACGAAGCCCGCGTATCCTTTCATCCACCTGTCCCATAGCAGATATTATTATGACCGGAGTATCCCCAATTCTCCTGACATAGTCAAGCAATTCATAACCATTTATCTCAGGAAGCATAATATCAAGCAGCAGCAGATCATATCTGTTCTGCTCAATTTTGTCCGCCCCTTCCTTGCCATCAAACGCTCTTTCGCATTGATATCCCTCTGCCTTCAGGGTGTTGCATATTAAATTATTTATGTCGTTGTCATCTTCCACTATGAGAATACTGGTCATAAGCTGCTCCTCTTCTATGATTACGATAGAATTATTATAGCATAAAGATGTGTCATAGTTGTAAAAACACCCTATTATTTAACTCAATAATAGGATGTTTTACCGGCACTTATACAAATATATTCTCACACATACATACTCCAGACAGCTCTAATCTGAGATGATATATTTTTGAATAACCATCTTTTGCCACTTTTTTCAATGCTGTTTGGATCATTTATTGAAAATCCTTCATCATCATAGCCTGTTATAACCATAAAATGTCCTGTATCGGTAAAATCTCCCGGTCCTACATTTATCACAATAGGATGTCCTGCATCAAGCTCTGCCTTCATTCTGCTCTCATCCAGCGCCACTGCCTTTGCTTTTACGCCGTAGTGCATGCAGCCTTCACTTATAAGCGTCCATGAACTTCCCGATCCATCCACACTGTAACCGGCTTCCTTTGAATACTTTGCTACTGCAATAGGTGATGCCTCCCTATTGTGCGTCAGATATACCACTACCATCGAAAGTGTAGTGGGACCGCATCCGCTTGCTGCAAAGAAATTGCCGCTATATTTTTCGTAGCCCCAGCGTTTATCCCACTGCACAAATAACGGAACACTATCCATAGACGCTTCTTCTGTCAAATCAATTGTGTGTTCCTTCACATGTTCCGCCGGATAATCATACACAAACTCAAGTGCCTCTTCATTCTTCAAAGCAAGGTCCTTTAGCTGTTTTGGATATTGGGTGCTGTTCATTATATCATCAAGCATCGACTGATTATTTTGTATCTTATTCTTTTCAGAGATTTTGCTATTTTCTATAACAGCATTATCATATGTATTATTTCCGGCTTCAACATCATATTTATTTGTCCTGTCATCACCGGATCTTATCATACTGCTTCCAACAGCCACAAATACAGCCACAGCTATTATACTACAGGAAAATATGATAGAACGCAGTATTTTTCTGCGCCTGCATCTTTTTCGACGTAAACTTGCCCCATGTCTGCAACATTTATTATGTGTCATGTCCACTTTCTATCCTCCTGCTTCTTTGTAACTGATATTGTGTATCATTACTCTATCAAAAGCATTCGTTTATTATGTTGCATACTTGTGTCATAGTTGTAAAATATTCCAATATTAAATTGTATAAATAAACTGACCAATGACAGTATTGCAGGATATTTTAATCTGTCACTGTATTAAGCAACTTTTGACTATATATTCTGTTATTTTGGCAAGTAATAATTCTTTTCGTATTCTATAATGACATCGTAAACAGAAAGGAGATGAATTTCCATGAGAAATAAATTACACAATTTTATTAATAACTTACTTAGCTTTTATGCAAGCTTCTTTACTCACAGATTTTATCAAATGTAATGTGCATAGCATACATAAAATACCTGATGTCCCCCATATCCTTCCACTAAAGCTATGAGTTGCATTCCAGTTTTCTTCATCCTGCAATGTCAATACAATCCTGATTCCTATCGTATTGTTCTGCTTAATCTTTGGCAGATAATTTCCTATAACAATAAACAATAAACTTGTTCCATAATAAATTAATGCTAAAAATAAATCCTCTGTTTCTGCTCCAATATGTGTCAATCTAGCCATACCATTATATAGCAATGTCATAATAGGTATAAGCCATATAGTCATCCCTATAACATTGCGACTCTGTTGTCTGTTCTTTTTATCATAAAATATTATAATCACATGCACAAAGTAAGCCACTATAAAAAACATATTTGTCCATTTGTCTTTTATACTCGTAATCCCCACCATGGCTCCTATAAGAGTTACCAGTGCAGGCTATGGATAGATTTAACGAATCATTTGATGGTGAAATAAAAATTCCATCCACAAGTATCCCACAAATTTTATATAGTAGTTATAGAATCGTTAAAGATAAAAAATCATTCTCTCGTCTTGCAGAAAAGGTGTCTGAATTTATTGCAACTTATGATTCTAATGAGGAATATAAACAGTATGTCCAGAGTGGTACAAGTGGTACAGGTAGCAAAGAGAATGTCAAATGACGTTTTGATTATTGGCGTGGAATTGTAAAAACATTGCAGTAAAATATTTTGAAACAAAAATTAAGAGAGTCAGAAATGACTCTCTTTTATTATACAGAAAGGTCGTGATTTAAATAGATTTTATATATGACAAAATAATTATTCCAATGAACCAATTTACTGATAGACACCCTAGATTAACATTTTGGACCCCTGTTATTATTTCAACAATTGCATTAATTGCTTCCATAGCCAAATAATTTCCGTATCAAATGATTTAAGTAATGCTATAAATGAAATTGTTACTGGAATATAAGTTTTTATCCAATCTCTTTTACTAGAAGTTCTATTCTTTTTCTTATCAGCAAAATAATTAATGCCATCTTTTAATACCATTACATCAACGGCATAATTGAGATCGTCATGATTTTGGCTATACCATTTGATTGTGACAAATCCGAGGTTCTCAAATTCACTCAATTTTTTGATAATCTGTTTATCGGTATATCCATTTGGATATTTTGTCATTGAATTGCTTATTGTAATAGTATTTTTTATATCTGTCTTGAGAGATAGTAACCAACGTAATATTTTCTCTTGATCTTTTGTAAGCATAAGATGTTCTCCTATTCTTCTGATTACAATTTAAAATAAAAAAGCAGACTTTCATCTATTCTTAGATTGGTGGTGATATAATGAATATTGATTTATCCAAACTCATTCCTCAATCAAACCTACAAAACCTATTTGACGCTTCGATACAACCATTAAAAGAAAATTCAACTGTTGTACATGCTGTATCAGTTCCAACGGTTTGCCAGATGTGTCCACTCCGTGGAAGCAGACCAAATTGTAGCCAATGTAACCGATTTCTTTAACAAACGAGGTTAGCTCTCTTATTTTAATTTATTACTTATTTCCTGCAAAAGTTTAATTACTTCGCTGAATCCCAAAAATATAACACCACTTATAATAGTAACTGTTTCAGGGATTATAAAACTTACAAAAGAAAATTCATTTTTTCCATATACATCGTGAAACGATGAAGCAAAACTTCCAATAGTACCTAATATTAATATGGCAATTGCTATAACCTTAATCATTTTTGCGATTGTATTTTCATTATAATTGATTTCTGAAATAGTATTTTGTGGGAGATTACTTTCAAAAGTTGCACCACACGAAAAACATTTTCCAGATGCTTTTTCATCATTATTTAATATACTCTTACACTTTGGACACTGATTCATTTTATATACCTCCGATTTCTATTCATTATCATACATGAGTGACTGAACTTTAAAACTACCATCGTTATTCATGATTGGGATATTATATGTTCATTGAATATGTAATTGCATCTGATAGCATTTCAGAATAAGTTATTCCACATCCAAGATAGTTATTTGTGTAAATATCTTCACATAATTCTAACAACTGTTTTTGGTATTTGTATGGAAATAATTTATGAACATAATCTACAAGTTTGTCTGTATCAGTCTTTTTCTTTAATCTCATATAACCACAAAAATAGCAATAATTATTGATAAATGATTTAAAATCTTTTGGATTTTTTGAAATAATAAAATTTTTAATATATTGTACACTTTGATTAATATAATTTGCTGTAATATTTCCAAGAACATCTTTATTATTAGTTTTGTAAGGTAAATATCGTTTTTTCTGATCTATTATTTCAGATGAATTTAATTTTAATAAATACCTTAACTGAATTTCTGTTGCGTGTGCTTCAGAATAAGACGCAATAATAGAACTAATATCTTTATCTGGATATTTATTTTTGATTTCTATAATATCGTGAATATGAGTAGCTTCATGCCATATTACACTCTTTTGATATTGTTGAACGCAATCGTCTAAACAATTTGAGAAATGAATAATATAATCATTATTCGTAATTTCTTCTCTTTTTACTTGTCCATAAAACTCATTTGTATCTATATATTCAAATGATATTATTTGTGGTACATTGTATTTTAAATATTTATTTAATTTTGATATTTCATCGTTGATTTCTTCTAATGTAAACATAACAATCTCCTATTTTAAGAAAGGCTTTGACTATGAATAAAAAATATAATATTAAAAAAGAAAAAATATTACAAGAATGGAAACATCTAAATGATTCAATTGGTACTCCAATTATTGAACCCGATGTTCCAAAATTACTTGATTCATGTTGGGAAGAAAATGTTTTAAGTGAGAGTTAGTTCTACCACGTATAACCGCAATTACCACACTTAAATGTCTTGTTAATCTTCTTACTAAAGATACCGAAGAATCCAACAGATGCCACTCTCTCACCGCCTAAGATATGACGAACATTTAAACTGCCACAGGTAGGACATTTTGGCATGTTCTGACCATCGTTACGAAAAGCAGTTTTAACATCTGCACCTTGACGTATTGCATCACCGATAGCCATATCTCGTTCATATTCGGCAGATTTTTGTGCTTTGATTCTGTCTCGATTATTAAAGAGATATTCATCAAATTCTGGTGAAGATTTTACACACTCTTCTATGAATTGGTCTTTTTTGTTTTTATCAATAGTATCATGATCAATTTCACCATTCCAGACTAATAAATATTTATCTGGAATAGGGTAACAAATTGATCCACATATATCACAATCGTTTTTTTCAGTACCAAATTTCATCCATACTCTTCCGCATTTTTTACAATACATTAACATGATAATATACCTCCGATTTATGAAAATTGTATCACTTATAATAAAATTCGACAAGTATTCAAACAGCTTGTATTGATAATCTTATAATATCTAATCTAAATTATAATCTTCATCATCATTTTCTAATACATCTTTAGTAACATTATTTCTTTCGCAAGAAGTTTTAAAAGCTAAACCTTCATCTGAATAATGAATATCATTTGAATTTCCAGCACTTCCTGTATCTGGCGCAAAATATACATCGTCATATATTTTTTTTGCAAATTTGATTATTTGTGTAGCTATTCCGCATTTTTGATACCGTTCTAGTACATTTGCAATTTTAGGACATGCAATTCTTTTTTCCTCTGTTCGTTCATCGCCTATTATCTGCACTGCAAATGATATTTCACCTACATATTCCCGTTCCCCATTTTCCATTAAATATGCTGTTATTGTATCGTAAGATTCTTCAAACTCTAACTGTTTGTCATTTTTACCCACATATTCCAAAATACTCACCATCTTTCAAGTTTACGTCATTATTCAATAACACTTAAGTACCATTATATTATACACTTATCATCTCTGCATATCAATACGTTCTCAAATTTGTTATAGTTATATGTATAGAGTATAATTAATTGCAGTCCGACTGCTGACTTTTGGGTTTGTGTTATGGTAAAATACTGTTATGAATTAGAATAAGGAGGCAGGACTATGTTGAGACAATGTGTTACCTGTGGAATAGAGTCGAATAATAAAAAAGATTATTTTGAGCTATCGGCAAAAGTCGGTCCAAGATATATATGCAGAGAGTGTGCTGCTGAATTAGGAATCAAGAATTTTATGAGTGCCGGATTTAACAGTAATACAGGTGTTTTGAAAAAATATGTTAAAATCCACCCAGAAGCACAGCCAAGATTAGAAGCACAGCTTGAGAGGGTAGCAAAATATAATGCGGATTTCAAAAAAGAACTGGGCAATGTAAAATCAAATATAAAACAGAATTTTAAAGAAGGCATGGAAGAAGCATCAAGGCATTCCGGATGCAAAAAGCAGAAACAGACAAAGTGCGTATGTGCTTCGTGCAACCATGTTTTCTATTATGGCAATTTTGATACATTGAAAAATCTCCATAATGCCGCTTATGGAAGTATTTATTCCCTGAACAAGTATAAAGATCTTGGACAGTGTCCAAAATGCGGAAGCCGTGCAATTTCAAAAAAAGAAGTTTATTTCTGGGTCGATAAGAAAGGCAATTGTGTTGATGTAGAAGAATAGCAGAAAGGAAAAATAGAACATATGGAAGAAAATAATCGCAAGGATAAAATTAAAAATTCGTTATTAGATACAGCTACAGATGAAATGACAAATGCCGGAAATGAAGCTGTCAGAGTGGTGTTCAGAGATATTAAGGAGTGGATTTCGGATCGATATAAAAAGTTTAAAGAGCCTAAGATTGACGCTGAGAAAGAATTGAAACAGCTTCAGATGACAATTGAACAGCATAATAGGACAATTGAAATTGGAATGGAAAAGAAAGAAATTGCTGTTATGTGGGCCATGAAAAAGCTGGGATATTCTAAGGAAGATGTGGATAAGGTACTTGATCTGGCAAATCAGGCATATGGACAGAAAGAGAAGTAATAGGCGCACTAAAGGTGTACTGACTTTTTTGGTCAGTTTTGCAAACTGGGAGTTGTAATTACATTTCTGAGACTATGAAGAAAAGTCTGTAAATAATAATCTTCTATGATAATGATTGAGCTGGAAGCGCTAAATTGGAGCTTCCAGCTCTTGCTATATATATACGACATGATTTCGGGCATGTCAAGAGCAGACGTCAAAAACGTCCTTCTCATGCCTTAGTGATTTTAGCCTCTCCCGTATCACATACATGAAGTGTCCTGCACTCCACCAGAAGTTCCGGTCCTGCGGCTCTGTGAATAGCACCATCTACTCCGCCTCCTCCAAGAAGAGAGCTGTTTGCTGCATTCACGATTGCCTGCACATCTGTTATTTTCGTAATATCACCTTTTATCGTCTTGATCAAGTACATTTTCTTCTCCTTTATCTTCAACAATTAATGCTAAATAATATGCAAATGGAATCAATATTTTCGGCTGTACAGAACTCTCATCATACACAATTATCTTCTTTTGAATAGCATTTAAATCTGTGAAATACGCTAAATACAGACTGAACAATTCCCAATATGTTTGATCCCAAATCAAAGCCTTTTATTCACTCGCTTTTATAATACGTGGAAAAACATAATTTGTAGAAATCATTTTTATAGTTAATCCATAATTATTACAAACAGATTCTATCACCCTATCTATATGATATGCTGTATATTCAGAACCATTATCACGTACAATACTATTTTCATATATAAAATCATCAATTGTCATTCATATCACCTTTTTCTAAACTCATAAATTATAAGGTCATCACAACTAATTGAATCATTTTTTATTTCCGCTACCAGTTCTTCATACTTACGTTCGTCAATAATATATTTCCGTTTAATCAGTATATAAGCAGCTCCTATAGAAATTACCGGAACAGCTACAATTCCAAGACGCAATATAAATCTTTGTCCGGCATCTGCTGTCTGAATAAATTTATCTGCCTGTACAATTACATTTTCCGAAGTAAGTTCTCCTGTACCAGCTTTTATTTCTAATCCGGATATTTTCTGACTGATTGCATAGATATTGCTTATAATCAGTATTAACGCAACAACCGCCTGATCAACCGCACTGGCCAGCTTTGTTGCAAAAGATCTTACTGCTGAGATAATACTGTCATGTCGTTCATGAAACCGGACTTCATCATACTCTATGGTATTATTTAACATGACAATCATCGTCATATTGAATGCTCCCTGCGAAAAGAAGATTAGAAAACCGATGATATTCAGTAAAACAACACTTTTGGGTAAAATGTAGCCTACACTCATAAAAAGCATATACCCAATGCCTGTAATGATGGTAGCTGCAGTTATAATCTGATTTCGTGTGAATTTTGAGGAAAGCCACGCAAAAGATGCCTCTGATATCAGCGTTCCTAATCCATACATAATTGTAAACCAAAATACAAGACTGCCACCTACAGAATATCCAAATTCAAAATAAAAGAAATTCATTCCAATCATAATCAGAAGACCATTTCCGATTTGGAATAATAAACATGCAATTCCAATCACTATCAACTGATCATTTCTCAGGAATATATGAAACATATCTTTTAATGACAGTGTTCTCTTCTTTTCCGGTCGTTTTCTCTCTTTTACTCCAAACACTGTAAGTAGCTGGAAACCAATAAAACAAAAAGCAATCACAATCGCAGCCGTCCGATATGCCATAATCGCATTTCCAGCTACCATATCAGGGAGCAGACCTGCAACAGAAAACTGTCCGATACAAATAAAAATTCCCTGTACGGTTACCAGCCAGTTCCGTTCTTCAGGATCTGATGTAAGACTCGGCAGCATTCCCCAATAGGCAATATCATTCATTGTGTAAGTCATTCCCCATAAAAGATATCCCACTCCAAAAAATGCAACAAATCCCCATCCTTCCGGCCTTACTGTAAACAAGCAGATAATTATCAGGCTGTTTAAAATTACTCCTATAAAAATCCAAGGTTTAAATTTTCCGGCTTTCAAATGCGAATTTTCAATAATAATTCCCATCATTGGATCATTAATGGCATCCCACAGCAGACACACTACCATAATTGCTGATATTACTGCATATTGGGCAACTGTCAGTTTCATCGTATATTGAATATATGTAAGAAGAAACATAGAGATAAGTGCATACGCCATATCTCTTCCGGTTGCTCCTATACAATAGCTCCATTTTGTGCGTTTATCCAATTTATTGTTTTCCATATACGACTCCTCCCTCTCTCTATTTCTTCAGCAGTCTTTTAAAAGCCTGCAGATATTTTTTATTTGCATTGTAAACTAACATATCGATTAACTTCGGAGTTGCAATTCCACCACTGGTTGCAATCAGTCCTTCCAGATTTCCTTCTTCGACTCCCATTTTTACCATTTTAAAGGCCGGGTCCCGCTCTGATTTTCCCCGAAGTATAATCTTAAGTCCGATATGTACGACTCCACGAACAAATTTTCCAAACATTGAGACATTTACCACATCCTGATAGGAATCGTAAACCGTATACTCTCCACGCTTTTTTTCTTTGTCATGTTTCGGTTCACCGCCTAATAGCTGATAAAATTGTTCTGCACTGATTTCCATTCCATGTGGCTGCTCTCTAAAATAATCCGGAAACAGTTCTCTTTCATTTCTAAAATAACTATTTCCTACTACTTCCATATTCGCCTTTAATTGCAAATCATGTACCGATGCTCCGATACAGATCTGATATTTGCCGCTTAACATGGAAAAGGCTTTTTTCTCTACATCATAGACGGAAAAACTTCTTTCATCCAGCTCTAGTATAACTTCTTTTTCTTCTCCCGGATGCAGATATATTTTTTGAAATCCCTTTAGTTCTATATGGCTTCTGATAACATCTGATTCAATCGGGCAGATATATAACTGTGCTATTTCTGCTCCACTCACTTTTCCGATATTTTTAATTTTAAAACGAATTTGTATCTTTCCACCACTATATACTTCCGGTACATTCAATTCCGAATAGGAAAAAGAAGTATATGAAAGTCCATACCCAAACGGATATTTTACCGGAACATGGAATGTCTCATAGTAACGATAACCTACAAAAATGCTTTCCCTGTATTCTACATCATCATTCGGAGGTGCAAAATATCTCCATGCCGGAGTATCTTTTTCTAAAAACGGAATTGTCTCTGCCAATTTACCGGATGGATTCACCTCTCCACTGATTAAGTCAGCAACAGATTCTCCTACAGCCTGTCCTCCGAGGTACATGTGAAGAATTGCTCCTACATTCTTTTCAAAGCTAAAATCCATAGGCGCACCCCCGAAACTAATTGCTGCAATATGATCTTTTCCGACAGTTTCTGCAATTTCAGCCAACAGTTCTTCCTGATTTTGAGGGATTTTAAGATTTTTCCTGTCGTATCCTTCTCCTTCGTAAGATTCTGTAAGACCGATAAAATATAGAATCACACAATCTTTTTTTCTATATTCCTGTTTCAGTTTTTCTATCGTATCCTGTAGTTGCTTTTCTCCTAATTCCTCCGTTTCATTCTGATATCCCTGTATATAAGTTACCTGATATCCTTTTTCACGTATTGCTTCAATCGCATTTGTCATCTTCGTCGGCTGGATATGACTGCTCCCACCTCCCTGAAATCGCATCTGCCTGGCAAGCTCTCCAATAATGATTACCTTCTTCTCTTTTCCAATTGGCAAAACACCATTATTTTTCAAAAGCACTGCACTTTCATTTTCCAGTTTACGTGCCACCTGATTCTGTTCTTCCATATCTACCTCATAATTTTCTTCTATATTTTTATGAAGTGATACAAAATTCTGCAGAACATTCTTAGTCCAGTTATCCAGTTCCTGACCCGTAATCCGTCCATCCTTATACGCTTCTTTTAACACATCTGTGTGGAAGTCTTTCGGATCTGGCATTTCCAGTGTCAGACCATTTTTCATACAGCTTACAATATCATTTGCTGCTCCCCAATCCGACACCACACCACCTTGATATTTCCATTCTTTTCTCAGAACATCTGTCAGTAAGTATTTATTTCTTGCTCCAAATTCGCCATTAATCCTGTTGTATGAAGCCATTACAGAAGTCGGTTTTGCTTTTTTCACAACTTCTTCAAAAGCCGACAGATATATTTCCCTAAGAGTTCTTTCATCAATCTGGCTATTGGATGTCATCCGTCTTGTTTCCTGTGAATTAACAGCATAATGCTTTAAGCTCGTACCTATTCCAAGACTCTGTACACCTTCGATATATCCCGTTGCCAGCTTTCCTGTCAAATACGGATCTTCACTGAAATATTCAAAATTTCTTCCGCATAAAGGAGAACGCTTGATATTGATTCCGCAGCCTAGCACAATGGATATCTGCTCTTTTTTTGCTTCTTTCGCAATCGCTTCACCCATCTTTTTAACAATAGCAGGATTCCAACTGCAGGCTATTGCACTTGCAGTTGGAAAACAGGTTGCTGGCTTACTGGTTTCAATATCCCCAACCTTTTCCTGCTCCGGTTTTCGAATCCCATGTGGTCCGTCTGTCATCATAATAGAGGGGATTTTTCCATTACAGTCATAAGTATGCCAGTCACCAACACCTCCTAAAAGCCGGATTTTTTCATCTATTGTTAACTGTTCACATATTTTATCAATGTTCATCGCTTTACCTCTCTTTTAATCTCTTAATTGCATTTTATCTATTTCCGGCATATAATTATATTGATTTATCGTGTTTTATGTCAATTTATCGTGTTTTTGACAGGAGGAATCACCTATGTATAAAATGAAGTCAGACATCAATTTTTCACTCACACATGAAATGTTGGAAAATGCAGAAAATGAACGGATACATACATCTTATGCACAGGAAAAAGCAATTCTCGAATGTGTTTCAAACGGAGATATTCACGCATTGGAGAATACCTATTATTCACTCCCAACAACTGTTTACGGAAAGATGACCTCTTCCAATTCCAAATTAAAATTACTTTTTTATGCAAGTATTGCTAATACAACTTTAGTTACCAGATATGCCATCGAAGGAGGACTTAATGAGGAAACTGCTTTTTCCTTAAGTGATGTATATATACGAAAAATGGAACAATGTACCGATATTGACGCTTTAATGAAATTAAATGAACAGATGGCTATTGAATTTACGCTTCGTGTTGCAGAAGCAAAAAAGACGCCAAAAAACTACTATTCACCAGCTATTTCTCGCGTCATTGATTATATCTATCATGGTAAAAATAAAAATTTAACCTTAAATCAACTGGCATCTTTAGTTAATTTAACACCTAAATATCTGTCTGCCCTGTTCCATAAAGAAACCGGACAGACGCTTACTGTTTTTATCCATAAAGTTCTTATTGAAAAAGCACAGAATTTACTGGCACATTCCGACTATAGTCTGGGTGAAATCAGTACTTACTTGAATTTTTCATCTCAAAGTTATTTTATTTCTATTTTTAAGAGATACACTGGTATAACTCCCGGACAATATCGTAAAATGCATCGCCAGATTAGTTGGTAAAATAGAAAATAAAATAAGAATATCGATGATTAAACGTTACTATCGCCAGAACTTTTCTCGTCTTGAAGATAAAAGAATCGTCAGTGGTGACAGTATGGAACCGGAATTTCACAGCGGAGAGATCGCGTGGGTATCACAGCAGGATACCCTATGTGATGGTGAGATAGGTATATTCGGACTGAACAATGAGGCTTATATTAAAAAGCTGAAAAGATATGCAGACAGACTCTATCTCGTATCACTAAACAGCAAATACTCTCCTATTGAGATAAAAGAGTCTGACCGTCTGGATGTATTCGGAAAAGTGGTCGGCAAAATTAATTCTAATGATGTACCAGATTACCGGTTTTAATGAATTATAACGAAAGAAGTGATTAAATGAAAATAATTAATAATCTTAAGGGAATACGGACACAGCGAAAAATCGCCCAAAAGCAGCTTGCCATGGACACTGGATATGATCCCCGCACTATCCGCCGCGTTGAGCTGGGCGAATGCTGTCCGTCCGCAGAATTCATTTTTGATATGTCCGACTATTTCGGAGTCCCGATTGAAGAAATATTTGCACTTGATAAATCTACAGAATCAGTACAGAGAGGAAAATAAAGATGAGCGATGCAGAGGTCAAAGATTTAAACCAGATAAGTAAGAAGGATATCTACCACACTCCATCCGGCAAATATATCCAGTTCATCCATGATCATTCGGAAAAAACGTTTGATGCGTGGGAACTCCTACCGGACGGAAGTCATCGGCTGCTCGAGAGCCAGAGCACTACTATTGAGACATTTGATGAATTTAAACAAAAAATTATAGGTAAAAACTAACATTAATCGTTATTCTTTGCTTATTCTAAACTCTAAAATGTATATACATGTGTATATCAATATTAATACATATGTATATACATAAATTAACAAATAACAGAACATTAAAGCAGTCGATTAGTGGCAACCGGCTGCTTTAATGATTTTTTAGTATGATGTCTTTTATAGTTACAATAATTTTTTGTATGAAACAATTATAAATAAAGTAACTGTCTCTTAGTATATCACTTTAAATAGGAAAAACAAATAATTTTATTTAAAATAAATACCAGCCGTTTGCAACCGGCTGGCTTTTTTGGAGTTTAGATTATAAAAAATGTTTGTTAAAAAAGGGATAGTGAGCGCTATTTTCGTTCCCACTCACATTTTTATAATAACATTAGTATGAAAAGTGCGCAACGTTTATATTATTTTTGAACAGGCTATATCGGCATACCGATATAGTCTGTTACGGTAAAGCATAATAAAAACTGACTAAATACAAATAGTTCGTAAAATAATACTTTTACGAACTGGTTGTATTTTTGGTCAGTTTTGTAAACTGAAAGTTATCGCTTTACTTTTGTTGTATCTTAGCCAAAATACTTTCTATTACAAGTGTTACTGTTATAAAGGCTCCTACAAGGGTATAGTAGTTTAAGCCATACATCAATGGCAAAAGAGAAATAACTACCGTAATAATGGAAAGGACAAACAATGCTTTGAGAACACCTTTCTTCTTCAATGAAAACAATGAAAGTAAGAAGATGGCAACAGTAAGTGTGGCTGTAATAAGTGGAGCAAAATTTGCATAGCCAAACGGTGTAAGGCTAAAGTATGAGAATGTTTCTTTTACTCTTTCTGTTGGAGATGTTGCAAAAATACAAACTGCTCCCAAGGGTAATAATTCTAACACTATTGTTAAAGCTGGCAAAACAGCTAAGCAGACTTTCTTCATGTTATATATCTCCTTTACCAATTTCGATTTACCAATTTCATTAAATAATAAATTTCACGAACTAACTACATTGCCAAAAAATTCATTACAAGATTCACCATTATATCTTTTTCTTCCGCCAGAACTTTTGTCGGAAAAACCGACGGAAGTCCCAGCTAATTCTCCTGAAGAAAGAATATTGGAAATATGCTCACTCACTGTAGCTTGCTTAACATCAAATAATTAATCGCATCTTCAACAGGTGTGTGTTTGAAGGGTATGTTGATGATGCATGTAAGTATGGTAGTTTCCTTGATTTCAAATTGTAGGTTTTGTAGGTCTTACTGTAAGCTCTCTCTGGCTAAGTCCGAGAGAAGTACGCTGCTCCACCATGGCACTTACGATTGAGGATATATTTTCAACCTCATCAATGTCTTTTACAATTTCAGGATCAACAGTTCTTACATGTTCCTTATAGTCGTTCCAGGTTTTCACAATTATTCAGCCTCCTTTCGAGCAAGGTAATCATCGGCGTATGTAATTATATTATTTCAAGTAATTCCGGAATATCAGGCTTGAGTGTTTCAAAAACCACGTTCAAATCTACATTTCCATAATCGTGGACTATACGATTTCTCAATCCATAGATTGCATTCCATGGAACGTTTCCTCTGTGGAGCTTATATTCATCTGACAATTTTTTTGCATTCTCAGATATTTGAATCATACGAAATAACATGGAATCGAGAAGGACTTCATTTGCATTAAGTTCCTCAATATCAACATTTTTCATATGTGTAACAACAAATTCTAAATCCTGTTTCAACCTTTTAACATAATAAGCATCATTCTTAACATTATCCATATATTTTTACTCCATCTCTTAGTATTTCCTGTGTCAGCTCAAAATTATCTTTCAATTGATTTATATCAAGTACATCAACTTTTTTGTGAAGTGCAGTTCTTATATCCTCCACTAATCCATAGAATTTTAATCCGGTCGCATCTGTCGAAATTAAAAGATCAACATCGCTGGTTGGTTTGGCCTTACCTTTTGAGTACGAACCAAACAGATAACAGAAATTAACATTATATTTATCAAATACAACAGAGCATTTTCTTTTTATATAATCAATATCAACTATACCATTTTCTTCATCAATAGGATTAATCTCGGATATTTTTTCCAACATATATTTGTACTTTATGCTATCTGCCTTTTTTTCATCATTTTCATAAGATTTGTATGAACGCAAAGAAACTCCGAGTATATCCGCAGCTTGATTTTGTGTTAATTTTCTCTCAATTCGTAAAGATTTTAATTCTCCCATGTTTGCACCTCTAAATATAGAGTAGTGCAAATATTGCACTTTGTCAAGCTGCACAGTGCAAAATTTGCACTTTTTTAAAAATTACACGTAACTATTCTACCAATATGTTCTTTGACCAGTTGGAATCACGAGTTTAATGTATAACTACACATAGGTATTGCAACGAAACAACGTATACTCTTCTTAATCTATTATTTTTAACGAGATTAAGAAGAGTATATTTGCATTTTGACTTGTTTTTTGCTACAAATACCGTTATACTTTACTTAAAGTGTATAAAAAATAGAGATTAAGAAAAGTATAGCGATATAATATATTTTGGGTGGAGGTGCAGGATGCTTGTAGGTAG
>OJKO01000144.1_pt1 | contig 33806 bp, 25 predicted proteins | sample 1596541 | NCBI WGS metagenome assembly OJKO01 (sample SAMEA4350163, study PRJEB24818) | metagenome | biome: human; feature: gut; material: faeces | place: Denmark | collected 2013-09
TAAATTTAAAAAAATTTGAAAAATAAAATTCCCATACAACATTTCATAAAAGTAAAAAATGAGCGTAAAGCCTTTAAACTAAAGGTTTGCGCTCATTGTTGCGTTATATAACTGTCGAAAACGGGATTATACCTCAAATACACAAAAAAAAGTAGAAGCATAACACTTCTACCCTTACTCATATATATTACCAGTCTGTCGCAATATCTAATTGAGTATCTGAATTTTGCGTAAAACTACCTGTATCACAGACGATTCCCTGTCCTAATGAAGTATCTACAATAGATCCTCTAGGATACTTATTTAAATCGGCTGCCACAATAACATAATCCCCTAACATCTTCGCACCATCTTCACGAACCCAATAATTATCATTGTTTCCCATACCACGCATAATGTCGACTACCCCTGACATATTTAAGTTGTAGTATGTTTCCTTTCCATTAGGCCCATAATATACACCACCCGATGCAGTAAGTGCATTCGCATTACTTACATATTGTGCGTATGATGGTTGCGAATAAATGACCTGAGTCACCGCATTATAATTGTTCTGAACAAATGTTGTATCATTCAATAACTCCGGCTGCTCTAAAATCATTTCTTCAACGCTTTTCGACTCTTCTTGTTTCTTGCTAGATTCTTCCTCGATATCTTGAATCTGTTCTTCGAATTTTTCTTTTAACTCTTGAGTTCCGTTTTTTGTATCCACACGCATTAAAATGTTTGTATCCGCATTATTCGTTTTGGCATAAACCTTACTTTCTTCCCCAATAACTGATGATGTTGTTAGTACTGTCAATGCTAATGTCGACAACAATAAACCCGAAACCAATCCTTTTCTTACTACACTACTCTCTAAATTTTCTTCTTTTATAAAGTTCAAAACACCCTCCAATCTTCCCCCTTGGCCTCATAAAATACGAGGCGGTTGTCCACCAAAAAATGAACAACAACACTTAATACTATACACAATTCTTAAAAAAAAGCAAATTTCACCACTAAAAAAGGCCGTTTCATGCCAAAAGTGGCGAGAACGACCCATTTGTAAGCGATGTTTTCAAAGAATGAAATTAGAATCCAACTACGTTTAGGATAACTGCAATAGCCCAAATAGCTGCCATTAAACCATTTAAAACTTTACCGAACTTTCTATCGCTCATATAAGCCAATACAAGACTGTATAAACAACAGATTCCTTCCAAAACAATGATTACCATTAATGTGTTAAATGTACTAAACATAAAAACCCTTCCCTTCTAAATATTTCTATAATCTTGCACATTTTGTGTCATAGCCATTTTTCTTTGTCGATCTAGATTTAAATCTAAGTGAGACGCATCCTGAATCACTTTTACCATATCTTGGTAGTCATTCGCATCAAAGACAAAGCTTGGCAATACATATTTGCGATTATGGATTGTTTGATTAAATCCAAGAATCAACAGGTTATGTAAGAATGCTTCTTTTGTGGCATCTACGATCTCATTTTCATAGTTGACATCTAAGAAGTAGTCACACGTATTAAATAAATCTAAGATCTCACTTGCCTTGCATCCTGGATACAAACGTACATTATCATATTTTTCAAAAGACATCAACTTTTGTGACATCTCTGTTAATGCACAAACATGGAATTTCATATTTGGCATAGCCATAACCAATTCATTCAACTTCTCAATACGATCTGAGTTTGTACAAATCAAGACATTATTCGAATGTCCATTCTCTTTTCCAAAGTTATATACATAACCCAAAGGTTTGACAATATTACTGTTTGCACCTAAAGAAATTAATTTCTCATACGCCTCTTTTTTCTGAACATAAATCTTAGAAGTTCGTCTAGAATGACCATCTAGAATCACCTGCATATTTCCAGGAATATCTTCTCTATAACCCTCTTGCCAGAACAATACATCACTATGTTCACGATCTAGTAAGCTTTCCGATACAAAGAATGGATTGGATAAGGAGTTGTAGAATAATCTTGTTGGATATACATCCAATTCAGTAAATAAATGTTTCGCAAATTCGACTTTATTCTTAAAGATATATACCTTATCATCTTGATTTAAAATAATGTCATGCGTCACAAAATTCTCAACCACTTTTTCATTTCCTGAAACATCATAATAACTTCTAGATACAAGCTGACCTTTCTTATTAAAAATCGTTCTCGCATACAAGAAACCATATTTATTATAATGATCACTCACACGAGCTACATGTGTATCATCATACCAATCTACAATCTTGACAAGTCTTTTATGTAAAGGAGAAGTGAAGAAAATCTTACCTCTTTCATGATTTAAATCAAAGACTTGACCACCCGTATTACTCGCCTTGATTTCCCAATAATCCGGAACATCAATCTGGTTAAAATACCGAGGCTTTCCACCCTCTTTTTTACCACAATAATACGTATAAATACTCATGACATCCTCTGGTAAATATCCATCATCACTAAACGTAATAATAGGACCATTAAATCCAGAAGAACGCATACTTTGATACAACATTTGACTATCTTCATCAAAGTTATCTAACAATACAACTGGAGTTTCTAACATACAGCTTCCCTCCATTTTTCTTGTACATTACTAGTTAAGAAATCACCTGCAACCTCATACGATACAGAATGACAATGTTCTAGGTCTTGTTTAAATAAATCCACAATACCCTTTCTCAACGCTTCAACACGATCCTTATCCTCTTCAGGTAAAGGCATCAAATATCCATTTTCACCATCACGAATAAATGTTGGATTTCCATAACGAACATCGAAACCAACGATTGGCAAACCTCCACCAACAGCTTCCATTAAAGTTAGTCCAAAACCTTCACTTGTACTTCCCGCAATGTAAGCCTCATAATTCTGATAAACTTCACTCAAATCATGTTGCCCCATCAAATGAATATAACTTGATGCATTATTATCTCGAATAATGTTTTCAAGTTTTTCTCTTTCGCCACCAACACCATAAATATCCAAAGATAATTCTGGTACTTCAATACGAGCTTGAATGACAGCCCTACAAATCCAATCCACATGTTTTTCACTTGCCAAACGACTTGCCGTAATTAAAGAATAAGGTTTTCTTCCTTCTTTTGGATACTTCAATTCTGGTAAAGATCCAACTGGAATTGTATACATGTTTGGTGTTACACCATAATACTTTTCAAATTGAGCCTTCATTAAATCACTTTGAGCTTGAGTAGCACATACATAAAAATCAACATGTTTATGCATATTGAAATCATACTCATAATAATTATTCCATAAAATATAATCCTCATTTGTATCTTTTTCACTAAAGTGATCCGCATGTACAATAATACCTACTTTTGCAGGTTTACAATTCATCATAATTGCCTGACCAATATCTGTCGTTCTATCAATGATCACAATATCATCACGAGTAAGATTCAACTTAGATACCATATAGCCTACAAATTCTTCTTTTGAACAAAGCATCTTATCTTTAAATTTATACATGACTTTATCATCATCAATCATTTCTTCATACGCAACACTACCATCCTCATTAAAGAAACGACGATGATATAAATGTGCTGCATTATCTAATGGCGCATAATATTCTGAATACACACGTCCATACGTAAAGTAATCCTTACGAATTAAACATCCTCCAGACACCATTTCTACACGATGTACATAATCATCATGATCATTAACCATATATGCCGTATAGAAATTGTTACTTCCATTAAACACATAACGACAAATCTTGCCTTCTCTAGATTTAGTATATTCCGTATTACTAAATGTCTTTTCTAAATCACTTAAAGTATAAGTAACAGGTGCTGTTTTAAAATCTGTAAAGAACGTATATAGCCAAATGACTTCCGAATCTTCAAAGCCAATATTCTTCGTCATATGCTCTATATTTTCTTGTGGAAACATATCTGTAAATACAAACTTAGCTTCCGCTTTTATATTACGAAACATTCTAGCACGGTAAACCTGGGCATATTCAACACCACTACTTGCCCAGCCAATGCCTAAGTTAAAATTATAAATCATAACCCTAAAAACTCCTTTCCTTAAGGATACAATATAATCATCTCGTTGTCTTTACCAAATGAAACTTCTCCCAATAAAATATTACGAATCATCGCTTTTTTTATTGATTTTTCCATATCTTCAAAGGAAATTCTAGCTTCTCTTTGATATTCAAACAATAAGTTACGCTGCGCACTTGAACGACCAGAAATGGCTGCCTGTAACTGTTGAAGGTAGTCAACCTCTTCTACCCAACCATCATCTAAAGCTCTTAACGTACATAGTCTACAATATTCCGAGAAACGAATTCCTAATGACTTCTTTTTATTATTGAAAGCCATCTTTGAATATTGAATCAAATAATCCTTTTGATTCTTTGTACTCTCATCCATTTCCTGTAAACGATACGATAGATTATCTAAAACATATCTATGAACTGCATAAGAATCTAATTTCTTATTCGACTTCACAAAATCCTTGATGTTGTCTTCACAAATCGAAAGAAGGTAATTCTCATCCAAGTTTTTTCCATCCAATAAATCATTACGAGTTTTATACATAATTGTTCTTTGACGTTGCATAACACTATCATAATCTACCGCATTCTTTCTTTGGAAAACCGATGATTCCGATTTAATTTTCTGTGACTTATTAATTAATTTCTTAACTTTTCTTTTCGAAATATATTTACCTTTTTCTATATATTTCTCCAAGAATTCATCCCCTAATATTTCACAAACATCATCCTCTAATGATGTATAGAAAATAGAGACACCAGGCTCTCCCTGTCTTCCAGCACGACCTCTAGCCTGTCGTTCATCTCTAGAGTTGCCCATTCTTCCAACACCAAGTACACAAAGACCACCTAATTCTTTTACTCCAGGACCCAAATGAATATCGGTACCACGACCAGCCATACTCGTAGCTACAGTCACTACATTTTTCTGACCTGCTTCTTTAATAATTTCCGCTTCCCAGAACGCATTATTCGCATTCAACACACTATGCTCAATTTTTTCTTGAACCAATAATTTAGACAACATTTCTGTATCCGAAATCAAAGACGCAATTAGTAATACGGGTTGCCCTGTATTATGTCTTTTCACTGTTTCTTTAATTACCGCATCAAATTGTTCTTCGCTCGTTTTAAAATATTTGTCTGGTAAATCCTTACGAGCTAAAGGCTTACGAGGAGGTATAACAACTACGCGCTTATTATAAACTTCTAGAAGTTCATCTTTTCCATCCGCAATCGTACCACTCATACCCGACATTTTAGGGAATAAATTAAATAAATTCTGGTATGTTACAGACGCAACTGAACGCTGCTCCTGACTAATTTTCAAATGTTCTTTTTCTTCAATCGCCTGGTGAGAACCACCACGAAGCTTCATCCCCTTCATTTTTCGACCTGTACTTTTATCCAGTAAGACAATCTCTCCATCATCTGTAACAACATAATCCACATCTTTATCCATTAAATAGTGTGCTCTTAATGCCAATACGACATGTCTTAAAACATCAAAGTTTTCTTTACTATATAAGTTTTCAATACGGAAATAACGCTGTGCATATTCAATTCCCTTATCGGTTAACCATACTTTTTTATCTTCAATCTCATAATGCACATCTTCAACTAGTGTTGTCACAAAGAAATCTGCCAATGTATAAAGGTTCGATTGAACCCTAGGAGATCCAGAAATAACTAAAGGCATACTTGCACTATCTAATAATACTGAATCAGCTTCATCAATTATGATAAAGTAAAAATCACGCATAAAACGATCTTCTTTAGAATGAACCAAGTTATTTAATAAATAATCAAACCCTAAAACTCCATGTGTTGTATATACAATATCCGCTGCATAGATTTCCTTCTTTTGATCATTATCCAACTTTTCATTTGTGTCACGAGTTACACCAGCTTTTACACTTAAACCCAAAAACTCATAAACCTGTCCCATTTCCTCGGCATCACGAATAGCCAAATATTCATTGGCTGTAACTAAAATGGTACTTTTACCAGTCAATCCATTTAAGTATAAAGGCATAGTTGCCGTTAAGGTTTTTCCTTCACCCGTATTCATTTCTGCCAAATAACACAAATGTAAAGCTATACCACCTAAAATCTGCACGTCAAAAGGAAACATACCAAGAACACGATAATCGGCCTCACAACATACCGCAAAAGCTTCAGGAAGAATATCTTCAGTTGTTTCGCCTGCGGATAATCTTCTTTTAAACTCATTTGTCTTATTCTTTAATTCATAATTACTTAAGTTCTTTACTTTCTTACACTCTTCTTTGACCTTACCCAAAAGAAAGTGTAATCTCTTATCAATTTTATTCATCTTACCCTTCCTTTTCTGTAATCACAAAAGAATGAAAATGCATCTTTGTACCACCCGCATTAATTAGCTGTACACGATAACTATATGTCTTTAAAGGACACTTAAAATCCATTTCCGGTTCACGAATAATTAATGTACCAGCCTCATTTTCATAACGGTCATAAAATACCATTCGAATTAAATACGATTCAAAATCACTCATATTTACTTGGATATGATAAGAACTCTCTCCATCAATAATTGGAAGTGACGGTTCTGTTCTCATCATCTGGTAGTTTACCTTAGAATACCATTCTTTAATAACAGTTCCAGGAGGCATCAATTCATTTTCAAATTCAATATCTTCACGAGAATGAAACCAAATCTTAGATCCATAAAGATAAGTTCCAAAAGTATCTTCATTCCATACTACTTTCCAAGCCTTATTCTTCATTCAAATCACCTCGTTTAAAATCTAGTTTTAATGTCTCGTCAAATTGCGTCTTAAACCACGCAACAATACTATATGTATCATCATTATGACGACCATGAATTCCCTTACCAATAATCTCTACACCCACATCATCAATATGGGAAATCAAACGATTATAAGCCGTCATATCATAATCATCTTCTAACATATAAGACACAATAAATTTAGTTTGAGACCAATCTGTTTGATCAAATAAATCCCAGAAGCGATGATTCATTGCATCAATTGATTTCTCGCTCATATCCCCACAATTTTTTACTAAAACATCTAAAGAAGTTGGAAAGCCACCTGGACGACTAATTCTTTCATTGACTGCGATATCCCCCAAACTTGCCAAAGGCTTACCTAAAAGTAATGCATGAGGTCTTAGTCGACAGCCATAGTAAAGTGCTCCAAAGGTACCCATAGAAAGTCCAGATAAAATCAATTGAGAACGATTAAAGCCTAGTTGTCGTAAACAATCTTGAATACCTGTAGTAATTAGGTTTTCATATTCATCATCGCCTAAATAGAATGCTCCACCTTCCAATCTTGATTCGGAAATCAATAAAAATGGTGCTCCCATTTTACGCATCATATTGAAGCCTTCAAAACCTTCCATTGTCTTATAACCGCTAAAATATACATTTAAAGGTGGCTTCATATCTCCTGGATCAAAGTACATAAAAACTTCTTCGCATTTAGACGTAACTTTTCGCATTCCCCCAGGCAAAAAGGAACCATACGCCTTTCTTGAATAACGGTCATGTAACCCTACTATTTTTAATTTACCTTTTCCCTTTGCGAGTAAAGATACGAACACAGAACCATCCACTTTTTTATTAGTAATATAAACAACGGATTTTAAATCCTCTTCTGAAAAAAGCCAACGATTCTGTATAGAAGAAACTGATCCAGATTGGAACTGTTCAATCTTTAATTGAATTGAAACAGAATCATCCTTTTCGTATTCTAACCAAAAATTGATAGATTGATCTTGGAAAATAGGAATATTACCTCTCCAATACGCAACCTGGTAGTAATCATCTCCATAATCACCTTCAAGTTCTACACCACTAAATCCATTCCAGAAAACACTGCCTTTAAAGCTTTGCGAAATAGATAAATTCTGAGGAATAAATTTTTCTCCATAAGGATTTGTAAAGAACAAATGAATATCTTCATCAATAAATTCCTGCAGAGTTTGAATATCTAAAACCCTAGCTCGTCTAGATGTACAAATCCATGTTGTCCATTGATCAACATGCACGTCATCCAATAAAAATAATGTATACGCACGAACCTTTTTTAATAAAACACGTGCTTCTTTTTCATTCACACAACGATTTAAAACACATACATCATAACTACGTTCGGTTGCCTCATCTAAATCATTTACATAATTCCACTCAACATAATCAGGAATATGAAGCTGTAAGCTTAAGTCTTCATTCCCTACCTGTAAAACACTAATCTTGTTCAACTTGCTTCATAACTCCCTTCCATTTACGAATTAAACTAGCCGTATTATATTCTTTACCTAATTCATAAGAATAAATCACACACTTATTCCAATTCGTAATATTATCCAAATAATAGGTTAAACAACGAGTAATTTCAGATACATCCTCAACAATAAACCCATTCTTTCCATTATGAACATATTGCGTAACATGAGAAACAATTTGAGGTATAGCACTACTAATACATGAAATCTGTAAGTATAGATCTGGTTGTGTTGTCACATCCACCATAATACGCTGTTCACGAATACATTTAGAAATACTCAATTCATCCACACATTGATCCACAAAGAACTTAATAGGAACCTTTTCATCTTCATCCAAATCAAATTCCGCTTTAAACTGTTCTTCTTTACGAGCCAATCTTTCATCTAAACCATTCTCTTTTAAAATACTACGAGTAAAATCAAGAATTGAATCTACACGATTCCAAGCTGCGTCACGCGTAAAGAAATGAACTCGTGCTGTTTCATTAGTTTCAAAATACTTAGCGAATAAAACAATCAATGCTTCTAATTTAGATTGTTCAATTGAATCAATCGGAACTAAGATATTTTGAACCGTCAATTGTTGACTAATCCCAAAATCAGCACGCGTATCAAAAGGCGTAATATCTACAATTGGTAAAGTTTTTCCGGCGTACTTTTCTAAAGGATCTATCTTATGTTTTGAATCGACAATACAATAGTTTGTACTACAAATTAAAGATTTCAATTCTGCATCTTCAAATAATTCCATACGATTTTGATAAAAAGATAGAATCGTTTTTCTTTGCGTAAATAAACTTTCTAGTAAATCATGATGAAGTGTATGCATTGCCAAACAGAATATATCCGACTTTTCTGTCATTTCATCTAAATAAGTAGAAAATACTTCTTCTATTAAGGAATCCATGTTTGTATATTGAACACTTTCAAATTTAACTCTTTTATTATTGATTAAATAGAACGGATCATCTGGATTCACTTCGATATGCCCATCTTCATAAAACTGACAAATCTTCCAAACGCCCTTATCATTTAAATACTGTTTATAAACAGGTATTCCTGAATCATAAACAATAGTAGCCGATAAGAAACCTCTATCGTCATAAATATTTTTACGAACCATGTTTTCAGATTGAAACAATAAAACTTCAATCATATTTCCATCTTCACCAAATTGAATTTCCGCATACTTTTCATTATTCACATAGGCAACAATACAGAATGGGGTATACACAAACTCTGTATGGTCCGGCCACATTAAATCTTTATAAGATAAAATATCAACCTTTGTGCGTTTGATTTCTTGAATTGCATCAAAACAAGACCAATATGGCGCATGAAAAACACTTTGTCGGTGCAAGAAATGTCTAAAATTTGGACTATGACTTAAATTTAAAATCTTATAATCCATAATATTATTACGATTAAACATTTGAACCTGTTTTACACTATCATCAAATTCTGTCACCTGACGCGATATATACCAATAATTCTCATTTTCTTTATATTCATCTTCATGATACCAAGAAGGTACAAAATAAATCATAGTGACTTCCCCCTCCCCTTAAATAAATGGCTTATATGAATCAAAGTCGCGATAGGCTTTGATTTCCAAATACAATGTACAAAGCAATCCAGAAAGCATCATAAATGTCGTTGGAAGCATGGCAACTGTAGAAGGTACAATTCCTTTATATTGAAGATATAAGCATACCGCAAGACATGTACACATAATCGTTGTACTAATAAAGCTTAACAATAAAACCCATTTACGAATATAACGACGTGTTGGCTTACCTGCAGGAACATTCACAATACTATCTCCACTCTGTAATAAATCTTCAGATAATTCTTTAGGATTAATAAACAAGAGTGCCAATAGAATTGAAAAAATAAACATCAATCCTATATAGATACACATACCAAAAGGTTTGGACATATTTAAATTTATATAAAGCCAAGTTAGACTCTCATTATCTTTATAAAAATAATGCATTAATCCGAATATTAATTGAGGAATCATAAAAATAGATGAACCAAACATAATAGCCATAAATCCAACCGGATTGTATTTAATTGCCAAATAATTTTTTTCGGCATGTACATTATGTACAGATACACGCTGTAAAGGAATTCTTTTCTCATGCATTTCCATAAAGATCATAATAATTACCATAATCAAAGAAATCATTAAAGGAATTCGTAAATCCACAAATGTTGAACCAAACATAATCGCAACTAAACTTTCTGTCATATTCACAACAATGATTGGAGCAAATCCACCAACACCATACTTTTTATTCTTTAACAATAAATATTGTGCAATACTAGCACCAGCCATTAACTCAAAAATAACAAGCAACACACTCATCATATTCGAATCCACATATTTTAGTTCCAAAGCATAAAAAATAGATTGAACAAGTGCAATCACAAAAGAAATAGCTGTAATCCAATAATTCATTGCCTTAGGAGAAGTACGAGCTTTTGATTCCTTTGAACGCATGGCCTGTACAATAGATACAATTAAGCTAGATGTAATATATGGTGAAATACCTAAACTCATCACATAACATCTTTTATTCGATCCATTTACAGCCAATGTTAAAATAGCACCTAAATCCAATCCTAAATTGTCATATGCACTCATATCAATTCCATTCAATGGAACACGATGACATAAGAAATAAATAAAAATAATAAAGATTGAAAAAAGACATCTGTTTCTAACCAAATGTGTCTTTTCCTTCATAAACATCACTCCCAAATAAAAATAACAGTAACTAAAAGTTAGCTACTGTTATTTTATCATTATTTTAATTTTTTATCTTTAGATTCTTCTTCTTTTTCTTTATCGGCATCATTTTCTTCTTTACGACGCTTACGAGTCTCATTCATAGAAACTAAAGCACCAACGATTGGAATCCAAGACCACCATACTCTATGAGTAACATCTAATGTTGATTTAGGCATCTTTTCCTTTTCGATTGTTTCAGTTTGTTTCTCAGGATTTGCCTTTGGAGTCTCATCCTCTACAACTTCTTCAGTTTCACGAGGAGCTACCTGCAATGGAGCACGTGTATCCACTACAACCTGACGATAAGATGTTCCTCCACCAGCTGTACTAGTAGCAACACTTGTCGCATAGCTTTCTGATGCAGAAGCAGATTCAGAACCACTTAATGATCCAGAAACACTTTCACTTGAACTTGTTGAATCACTCAATGAAACTGATGTACTCAAGCTCAATGATGCAGATTCACTATCACTTAATGAAGTAGATAAGCTTGTACTCAATGACGTAGATTCACTATCACTTAATGAAGTAGATAAGCTTGTACTCAACGATGTAGATTCACTATCGCTTAGTGAAGTAGATAAGCTTGTACTCAATGATGTTGACTCACTATCACTTAATGAAGTAGATAAGCTTGTACTCAATGACGTAGATTCACTATCACTTAATGAAGTAGATAAGCTTGTACTCAACGATGTAGATTCACTATCGCTTAGTGAAGTAGATAAGCTTGTACTCAATGATGTTGACTCGCTATCACTTAATGAAGTAGATAGGCTTGTGCTCAATGATGTTGACTCACTATCACTTAATGAAGTAGATAAGCTTGTACTCAAGCTCTTTGAATCAGCTTCACTTGCTTTTTCAGAGGCAACGATACTTTGACTTGTCTCTAATGATGCTTCTTCACTTGCTTTTTCAGAAGCTGCAATACTTTGGCTAATTCTATTTGATTCAGATAAACTTGCTGATTCTGAAACTTTTGTGCTTTCACTTGTTTTTATAGAATCCGATGTGCTTGCGCTTACTGATGCTTGTTTATTTTCACTCAAACTCTTTGAAGTTACTTCACTTGCTTCTAATGAATTTGATTTGCTTTCGCTTGCTTTAGTTGAATCAGCTTTACTAGCATTTTCTGATTCAACAATACTATTGCTAGTTTGTAATGATGCTGCTTCACTTGCTTTTTTGGAAGCTACAATGCTCTGACTTGTCTTTTGTGATGCTTCTGTACTTGCTTTTTCTGATTCAGCTGTACTTTCACTTGCCTTAATTGAATCAGCTTTACTTGCTTTTTCTGAGTCAACAATGCTCTGACTTGTCTTTTGCGATGCTTCTGTACTTGCGTTTAAAGAATCGACAATACTTTGACTAACCGTTAATGATGCTGCTTCACTTGCTTTTTCGGACTTATCTGTACTTTCGCTTGCTTTTAATGCAGCTTCTTCACTTGCTTTTTCAGATGCTGCCGTACTTTTGCTTGCTGCTTGTGATGCTTCTGTACTTGCTGCTTCTGAAGCTGCTTTACTTTCACTTGCTTGTAATGAATCCGATTTGCTTGCACTTTCTGAAGCTACTGTACTTTCACTTGCCTTTAATGATGCATCGGTACTTGCTTTTAATGAAGCTTCTGTGCTTGTACTTGCAGATTCTGAAGCTACTGTGCTTACACTTAATGAAACAGATTCACTTAAACTTGCATTTAATGAATCTTGTGTACTTGCAGCTTGTGATGCTTTCGTACTATCTAATTTTGAATTTTCTAAACTTTCACTTGCATTTTGTGAATCTACAATACTTAATGAAATACTTGCTGAAGTAGTTTCACTAGCTAGTTTTGATAAAGATACACTAGCTTTTGCACTTTCTGATAATGAATCTCGTGCAGAATCAGATAATGATGTGCTTTTATGAACACTTGCCATAATTGACTCATATTCAGAATCATGTTGCTCCTCAGGTAATTGAGAACCATCATCAACTGTTCTTTCACCTTCTAAGGCAAATGTTGTGGCATAGCCATCTAATACTTGACCATCTTCAATCTTACCTGATGTATCATCTGATGATACTTGCGTTACTGGTGTGCTTTCGACAACGCTACTTGCAGAAGCAACATCATTTGAATCTTGTTGCGCAGGTGTTAATGATTGGGAAACAGATTCAGAAGTTTTTAGTTCACTTTGACTTTCACTTCCTGCTACTGTAGAATCCAAATCATTTTCAGCCGCATAAACTGTGTTATTTCCAACGATAAAAGTACCACCACCGACAACAGCGCCGGCAGCAGCCATTCCTTTTAATAAATTATTGGATTTTTTTCTTCTTGCATTTTTCTTTTTCGACATCGCAATCAGCCCTTTCTTCTATATTTAACCAATTAATTTTCATAATAAGTAAGCTTCACTATACTCACTGAGCATACTCCACCCTCATTATGTAAATAATATACGTAAAACGCGATAAATTCAAGGTTTCTAACCTTTTTTTCATTTAAAAATAGACCCAAAATAAAATTAAATGTTAGATTTTTAACTTTAATAACCTAAAATCTAACCAAGGATATCTGTTTCAAACCAATACTATGTATATTTGTTAAAATTTTTCAACTTGAATCACTAACTTAACACCAACTATTTTATAACCAAAAAAATTCAGCTATATTGTAATTGGTTACATACAATATAATTGAATTTCGTAATATTTCTAATTTTTAAGCAAATCCACCATAATAAAACGACATAATTCTTTGTACCACAAAGAAATCTTTTCCGTTTTCAAAGCCTAATTCTTCTAAGTTTTTAATTGCTGTATTGTTATCTGATTCACAGAGGACATAAATAATAATAGGTCCTTCTTCTTGTTTTAAAGCACCTAGACTTTTACATGGCAATATATCTTCAAAACTATAATCTGGATTCTTTAATACTCTATAGTCATTTTCGGATAAAGTGATATACTCATACAATTTCTTTAACAACTTTGTTTCATGACCATAAAAAATATGTTTCACTCCAGATTCACTTAGACGAGGCAACATCTTTTCAAATTGACTTATTCTATCATTTAAACTTTCTACAGAACGAATAATTTGATTTCCAGTCTCATAATCTGACCATGGTGTTCTACACATCGTTTTATAGTATTCAATATCCACTTTACACTCTGAATACAACACTGGAAAAGAAGCCGCAAAATGATAAACATAATCATTCATAACAGTTTTTTCTTTTTCTTCATAACGCAAGTAGGATACAAAACGATTCCACGTAGTATCAATCAATTTCGTTGAATCTTCAAACAAAATATTTAAAGCATCCTGATCAGGTAAATTAGAATCTAAGTTTTCATCCAAGAAATCTATAACCATATTCATCAAGTTTCCTTTAGCCTTAATATTCTTTAAATTCATTACTAATACGCCAGAATTAAAATATTTTTCTTTAGGAAAGTCCGTATACTTATTCAAAATATTCGAATACGAATTATCATGCGTACCCTCATCTTTTACTGCTGCCAAACAATAATCATTTACATCCACATTCCATAATTCTTGAATATCTCGATTAACATATACGTCGGCATCTAAGTAAATAATTTTTTCTAAATGAGGCAGCAATTCCGGTAACATGCATCTAAACATAGCACCAATTGTATATCTAGACATCTGGCTTTTTACATTTTCTAATACTTCATTACTAATCAAATAAAATTCAACATTATCACCCACTCTATTGGCAACTTGTCTTAACTTTCTTTTATTCTCATTACTCAAAGTATCATCATGTAAAATATGGAAACAAACCCTAGAATCCGTATGATTAATTATAGACTGCATAGCCGTCCCTACCCAAACACTATAATGACCCGTTTTATCATGTAATCCAAATCCAATATGAATCACATTCTCATCCTGTTCATCCAACACAGGTTGACTCAACTGATCTACTGCATCAATTAAATACTTTTTAATATAAAAATCTGAAGACAATAATCCAGAAGAATTTGAATCAAATTCATAATGAATATTCTTCTTATAGAATACATTCGTATAATTATGTTCATTTAAATAAGCATGTACCTCATTACTTGTAGGCATAATTAAATCAACCGTATTTAAAATATATTCATATTCAATTTGTTCATGCAAAAGAACACAAATCTTTGTATTATAAGCCCTAAGTTTATTGATTAATAAATTATCATAATGTTCTCCATTACCCGTTGGTAATTGTACAAACACTAAATCATTAAATTGAAGTGATGAAATGATTCCATCTATTCTTTTTGACAATTCGCTCTCTGTATCTGTAGTTACATCAAAATTAAAGATTCCCATTTCTTTAAAACCCAATGCGTGCCCTGCATCCGCAAATTGATTTTGTTTCTTCTTTAATTCCTGATCTTGTATAAACCCATAAATATTTGTTATATGTACATTCATTACCCTTTACCCCTCATAAAAAATGGACATGTCCTCAACACATCCATTCTATCATACTATTCAATTAAGGTGACTCCCACTTTCTAGATCTGATTTAAGAAATTCAAATTCAATGTAGCCAAACGATTATGCTTATCATACTTAATAATATAATCATCCATATTTACTAACGGACCTCTTGTCACATGAATCTTATTGTTGAGTAATACACCACAAGACATACGAAGAATCTTCTTGTCATCCATCAACATCGTAAGAATACGAATCTCTTCATCTGTTAATGCAGAAATATCCTCTTTATATTTTAATTCATGAATAAAAACACTCTCCAAAGGAAACTTTCTAAAAATACGATCCACTTCTACCTGTGACAATTTACTCACCACAAATACATAGCCACCGAATAAAGTTCGCAATTGAATCTGTTTAGAAACCCTATGATAAAACTCCATCTTAGGACTAAACGCAAAAATACCCTCGTTTTCATTCAAGTATTTACATACTTCCTCTTCCTTAGAACGTATGGTCAATAATACATACCAATGTTCATCCAAATTCATACATAAAACCCTTTCATTTCCTATACTAAAAGTATAAGGTGGTTATTTATTTGTGTCAAATCTATTAAAACGGTAAATCGATCTCTGGTTCTTCCTCTTCTTCAAAAGTCGGTAAATTCTTTAAATCCAAATCATCCAATCGATTAAAGTCAAAAAATGGTTCTTCCATGAATGGATCCCAATTCATACAATGACTATATACATAATTTACTTGTGCGTCCGTCAAACCACTAAGTAGTTCATCAAGCTCTTCTTCCTCACGCAGCTCATACAACCACTGCAAATCATACGCACTATGACCAGATTCCACCCACATTTCAACTCGCTCTTTCTCTTTCTTTGTGAGCTTATGCTTTTTTTTAAATCTCTTCAATTCATCCATACGGATTCTATATTTACTCTTCTTTTTCATACACCAAAAAATAAGGGTATACATACGCATACCCTAATATCTACTATAAACTTTTCAACTCTTCTGTGATCGCATTGATTGCTTCATCAACCTTAGAAGCATCCTTACCACCGGCTTGAGCCATATCTGGCTTTCCACCACCATTACCAGAACAAATTTGAGCCGCTTTCTTAACCAATTGACCCGCATGTACGCCAGCCTTAACAGCCTCTTTACCTGCACCAGATACAAAGACAACCTTTTCTCCATTTGTGTTTACGAAGAATACAACCATCTTGTCATCACTAGCCTTTAAGTTAGAAACAATATCCTTTAATGCTCCTGCATCCATTCCAGAAACAGACTTGATCAATACATTGACCTTTCCAAAATCTTTAGCCTCAGTAGCCCACTCTTTAGACTTCAAAGTAAAGATTTGGTTTTTCAAGTTATCGATTTCTTTCTGCATATCGTGCATAGTCTTATAAGCAGCTTCAACCTTAGTATCAATATTCTTAATACCCTTTTGTTTAGCACTATCCGCAATATTTTCTAACATTGCATGTTCAGATGCAAAGTCTTCATAAGCCGCAAACTTAGTCTTAGCCGTAATACGACGAGAATCTGAACCAATACTTTCCTCACTAATGATCTTGCATAGACCAATCTGAGCTGTATTTTCTACATGACATCCAGCACAGAATTCCTTAGATACATCACCCATTGTTACAACACGAACTGTATCTCCATACTTCTCATCAAATAATGCAGTGGCACCAGACTTCTTAGCCTCTTCAATAGGCATCACTTCTTTCGTTACTGGATATGCCGCACTAATATATTCATTCACAATACGTTCTACTTCAGCCAATTGTTCAGCTGTAACCTTTTCATAATGATTAAAGTCAAAACGCAAATATTCAGGACAATTATAAGAACCAGCCTGGTGAATATGATCACCCAATACCTTAACTAAAGCCGACTGCAACAAGTGTGTACAAGAGTGGTTTGCTGTAGTTGCCAAACGATCTTTGACATTTACTTCACCATGTAAAGACATACCCTTTTCTAATACACCACTATTGATTTTAACTGTGTGAATATGCTGTTTATTACGCGTCTTTTGAACATCCAATACTTCTACTTCTACACCATCAGCCGTAAACATTCCCTTATCGGCAACCTGTCCACCACTTTCTGCATAGAAACAAGTTTCATTTAAAATGATCATACCTTCATCTTCTAAAGAATCAACCATTTTACCCTCAGCATTAAATAACGCAATGATCTTACCATCACAAGATAAGTGATCATAACCAATAAATTCACTAGGTTCATTGAAGTTCATCAATTCTTCATTTTGAGACGCAAAAGAATCCTTTACATTACGCGCATTACGAGCACGCTCTTTTTGTTTGTTCATTTCTGCATCAAATTCATCACGACTTACACTGATTCCACTTTCCTCGGCAATTTCTTGTGTTAATTCAAATGGGAATCCATACGTATCATACAATTTGAAGACAACTTCACCACTCAGCTTACCATCCTTAGCCTTGCTGATCTCTTCGTCTAGTAATGCCTGACCAACCTTTAAAGTCTTCTTGAAAGTTTCTTCTTCCACCTTAATCAACTTCTGGTTAAACGCAACATGCTCCTGCAAGTATGGATAGAAATCCTTCATTAAATCCGCAACAACAGGAACTAATTTATATAAGAATGGTTCATCCAAACCTAATTTTAAACCATAACGAACAGCACGACGAAGTACACGACGAAGTACATATCCACGACCACTATTTGAGAAGTTAGCACCATCACTCAAGGCAAAAGTCACTGTACGAACGTGGTCCGCAATAACACGGTAAGCCATCTTATATTCACCTTCATAAGGATGTTTCGCCATAGCTTCTGTTGCACGAATAATAGGCAAGAATAAATCTGTATCGAAGTTTGTTTCTCCATCCTGAACTAAGGCAACCAAACGCTCAAGACCCATACCTGTATCAATATTCTTCTGAGGAAGTTCCTTATAATCTTTACGATCAATACTTGGATCACAATCATATTGAGAGAATACGACATTCCATACTTCTACATAACGATCATTTTCCATTTCATCAAAGAATAATTTTTCTCCCAATCCCTCAGGATCATATTTTTCTCCACGATCAAAGAAAATTTCACTGTCAGGTCCACCAGGTCCCTTACCAATTTCCCAGAAGTTATCATCTGTCTTTAAAATATGACTAGGGTCTACACCACAAATTGTAGTCCATACTTCATAAGCACGCGCATCATCTGTATATACAGACACATACAATCTGTCCTTATCAATACCCATCCATTCTTCGCTTGTTAAAAATTCCCACGCAAACTGAATCGCTTCATCCTTAAAATAATCTCCAATTGAGAAGTTTCCTAACATTTCAAAGAATGTGTGGTGACGAGCCGTACGACCCACATTCTCAATATCATTTGTACGAATTGATTTCTGCGCATTCGCAATACGATTTGAAGCCGGTTTTTCACTACCATCAAAATATTTCTTCAAAGCCGCAACACCCGCATTGATCCATAATAATGTTGGGTCATTGTGCGGAATCAAACTTGCGCCCGGCTCAATCATATGCCCTTTAGATTTAAAATAATCCAAGAACATCTGACGAATCTGATTACCAGTTAATTGTTTCATCTTTTCTTTCCTCCAATAAAAAAACGCTCCTATTTCTAGGAACGTATAATTACGCGGTACCATCCTAGTTCATTTTTCAAAATCGAAAAATGCCCTCAATTCACTCGTTAACGCCGACTACGTTTCAACTCCAAAGTAGCTTCAAACTAAAAGACCCGAAGAGCTTTCACCAAACGCCCTCTCTCTATACACAAGAACTTTTAATCCTACTTATCTTCTTCACTGTCGAATCGATAAAATTTTAACACTCTTTCCATATTTCTGCAAGACGAATCACGCCATCTAACATCAATTCTTTACTCATACTCGCAAAAGACAATCCCACACGCCCACTTGAAATACTAATTGCGACACCATTCGATTCACACAAATCCCTAAAACGAGATACATCCACATCTAAATTTAACCAATACGCCATATACGTCTCATCCAAAATATACGAACAACCCATATACGTATCAATCAATTTCTTTAAATACAAATGCTTCTCCTTATACTCACGAACAAGCTTCCTTAAATGCTTCTGCAAATACCCATCCACAATATACTGCGTAAAAGCCATCTGCTCAATTTTACTCGTCGTTGGACCAAAATAAGAAGCACTATACTTACGCATATACTCCTCATTTAAAATCATATACCCAATACGAAGACTCGGTAATAATAGTCTTGAAAACGAAGAAAAATAGATCACATTCTTACTTTTCGAACACAACGAAGTCTTGATCTTAGAAGCATACACAAGCTCCCCATTATAATCATCCTCAAGAATCAAAACATTCTCTAAAGAAACTAATTCCTCACGAATTCTTTCACTCATAGATTGCCTATCATATGTAAAACAAGTCGTATTCACATAGACAACATCCACATGCAACCTTTTAATATCCTTCACAAAAGAATTTGGATTTAAATATTCCACATGAAAACCATACGACAAAAACACCTGCTTAGCCTGATCATCCACTAAAGTACTTAAACCAATCACCTTTGACTTATCCAACATCCCACAAAATATATACAACAAAGACTGATAGTTTGAACCAATCACCATCTGTTCAGGAAAGCACAAAATATTCCGATTCTGATACACATACTTACATAGAGCCTGTCTTAATCCATACTCCCCTTGTGCTAGACCATAACTTGACATCAAACGCTTATCATTCAAAACACCCTTCATATATCGTTTCCAAATCGTCGTTTCAAACGAATCAAAAGAAACCGACTGAATCCGAAAATCATAATCATACGATTTTTCTTTATGACTTGAACTATAATCCAAGATTTCCTGATGCAGTAAGATACGCTCCGGATTCATGCTCACCACATAACCCACTTTTTCTTGACTTGAAATAAACCCATCCAAAACCAACTTATTATATGCATTTTCCACCGTGGTCTTAGACACATTCATCTTCTTTACACATTCACGAATCGAATCCACACGATCCCCATACTTTAAGATTCCAGAAAGAATCGACTCCTTATACAAATCATAAATCACTTGATATTTCTTCATGCAACTGTCCCCTATTTATTTTTTATAATTGTATATTTTTTTAAATACAGAAACAAGTATAATAGTCATTAAGTTACAGAAAGAAGGAAAGATTATGAAAAACAAACAAACATACGAAATCGTACTTACAGGACTCGGCATGGCACTTGTCTTTGTGGCAACCATGTTCATCAAAGTACCAAACGCATTAGACGGATACTTCAATCTAGGAGACGGATTCATCCTATTATTCGCAAGCTTTTTAAATCCATTTGAAAGCTTCTTAATTGGAGGCTTAGGAAGCGCATTAGCCGATGTAGCCGGAGGATACGGACACTACTTCTTCTTTACCCTAATCATCAAAGGTCTAGAAGCCATCGTTGTATCTCTACTTATGAAAAACTACTCTAAGCCGAAACAAATCTCAAGCTACGTATTAGGATCTGTCATTATGGTATTCGGATACTTCATTGCCAAATACATATTAAAAGGAAGCTGGATCGTAGCCGCAAGTGAAATCCTAGCTAACGTTGTACAAGGTGCTGCAGGTATTGTGATCGCCTTAGTAGCTTATCCAATGGTAAAGAAAATCGTACAAGATAAATTAAATTAAAAGAGAAATCAAAAGCGGTTCTAGTAAAAGAATTAGGACCTAAAAAGTTTTGCCACTTTGTAAAAAGATAAGGCATATTGTAATGGGGATTATAAAAAAATTTGCACCTTTGCAAAAATTATGGTATATTACATATGACGAAGGTGACCAGGGGTCACAAACTGGCGAATCACTAATGTAACCAATCATTAGGGTTTGCCTTTTATTTTATCTAAACTAGACAAAGAAAACCCTTTAAACTTTAAAGGCTTATTTATCCCTATCAAATTTTAAATATGAAAAAAAGTTATGACAGTTAAATCGGCCACAACTTTATATTTTACGATAATATGCTTTTGTACATAACGTTAAGAATACGTACAATTTTTGCGTTAGATGGATTTATTTTAGCTTGGATTTCATCAGGTTTTATATCAACAATAGGGGATATTTTAAATAAAATTTCTAGTGTAGTAAACAATTGAGATTGTTCAATTTTTTTTGTTTTAATCTCAGACATTAAAAAGGGGAGAACTGGTTCATAATGATTTACAATATTTCTTAATTTTCTAATTTGTTCAATCTGTCCAGCAAAAGCAACGACGTTTTTTGAACTTACTTTAGTTGTATCTATATTCATTATTTTCGATATTATCTTTTTTTGAGGTTCATCAGGAAGCATCAAAAATAGCGTTTGTAATTCTCCCATAGTCAAAGCATTAGGAATAATCCATAAAGGAACTATTTGTTGTTTTTTATAACAATGTCGAATTAATTTATTCGAACATTCTTCATAATCTTCTAATACACTTCCATCTATACTAGAATTTGTTGCAATTTGATAAATATGAATCAAAACATCAGTTTTTCTTTTAATATTGTAATTATCAATTATTTTCTTAATATTTCCCTTTTCTGTTACATATAAATAATTAAAATTTGAACAAAACTGTGGAGGAAGCTCGGTCTGTTTTGTTATAAACGAGTGTATTTCACTCACATAAGAAATACAATGAATATCTTTTTCTTCATTATCTATATATAATTTACAGATTTCTGAAAACAGAACATTTTTTAACTTTCTCTCGAAATAGCCGATTGCTTCATAAAGCTTTTTTGCAAATTTATCATCTATGCTTATTAGGTTTATCAATTCTTTAAAATTTGCTTCTTTTTTATAAACCAACTTTCCTTTATTATTTCTCCCCGTTGAAAAATATTCTTTGTATGGATTAATCAAAGAAATGTAATTTCGCTCTTCAAAATAATGCCTGTCTTCATCATCAACGATAATTTTTTTACTCTCTTTTAAATATTCTATTTGTTCATCAATATTCTTATATGTTTTATAATTTGTACCTGTTTCACTCATTTAATTCACACTTTCTTATGTTGTAACCGTTTCTATTTTACCATGAAAGTGGTTATATTACTAAACGTAATAAATGCTATTTTAAGCCTATAAGCTCTAATATTCCTTCTTTTAATTTCGGATGTTTTAATAACTTCTTTTTAAGTTCTTTGCTTGAAATGGCTGTTGGAGAAAATGGTTTAATGCCTAATATTTTTGCCAATTTTCTTCTTTTGTATTCTGGTATATGCATCACAAAATATCGTTTATCAAAGTTTTGAACACCATCCTCTTCATTGAATTTTAAATAAGGATTATTCGATTTAACTCTAGAAGCCACGGTTGTTTCGATTAGCTTTTTCGTATACTTTGCAGTCTGTTTTCGGACTGCATTTTCTTTTTGTTTGATATTTTTGATACGCACAGGAATGTTTAAGTTCAACAACTCTTTTAAAATGCTTTCAACTTCATCTAGTGAGGATGGAGTATGACCATTATCGATTTTATAATTGTGTACATATGAAATGAATGAACACCAGTTATCTAAGAATTTAGTAGAGATGCCTCGTTCAATATTATCAATATAACGCCTTAATTCAGAATGGAAGCCATTTACACCATTAATGGTTAAATGTTTTTCTTTCTTCAATTCATTCATCTGCTTATAGGTCAGAATTCCAGCTCCTTCAACGTAATCCAATAAATCATTTTCATACGCTCTAATTAGAGCTTTTTCGTTTTTACATTTAGCTTTGTTCTTATGGTACTGACTATGAATCACATAATGAGGTAAAGACTCCATACTTGTATACTGCGTATAAATTGGATTCATATCTGTACAGATAAATGTAACATTTTTTAAATAAGGATGAATATTAAGGTAAATATCATCTAATTCAATATGGCGCATACATACATGCTTTGCGATAGCATGACCGACTTCATCGACAGCACACAATACTGTTCCAAATTCATTACCCATGGTTCCATATTTTGACGGTTCACTTCTCATTCGGCCTTTTCTTCTTTTTCCACTTTTCAAAACATCCGTTGGATTATCAATTCCTTTCTGTGATTCATGAAAAAACATTTCATCCATTTGAATCACGCCGTGAAGTTCTGGCTTTGGAACATAAACAAAAAGTTCTCTCAACTTCTGAACCATCATTAAAACTGTCGGTCTTGTTATTTCGACTACGTAATGTTCATTGATTAAAGTGTTCATAATCAAATCTACAGAAGAAAAATGTAACATTTCATACAAAACTTTAGTCCATACATTCCATGACCATGGAGACTTTTCCAATATAGTATTTGTCAATTTTATAAATTTTTTGCAACATGATTTGCATTGATATCGCTGCAAACCATGTTGTGTTTTTCCTTTTTTAATAATATTTGTACTCTGACAATATGGACAGGATACAGTTACCGTATCCAAATGTTTCTCTATATCGTGAGCATGGGTGATTACTAGAGATTTTGGAACAGATTTATTTTTGGATTTAGCATACTGATTGATTAATTTTTCTTCTTCAGATGGAGCCAGTTTGTTGAGCTTATCTAAAAGATTTTTTCTTTTATGAGACATGATTTTGACCTAAATTTTAGCTTTCTTCCTTCTCCCATTTTATCACTTTTACAAGTATAAGAAAAAGGCGTAAATAAAGCATATTTACACCTTTTGTTAAATATATGTCCTAATTCTTTTACTAGAACCAAAAGCGATTTCTCTTTTTATTTACAACGAACTGTCACTCTATTTTTCGCATCCAACGTACACGTAAATAAAGTCAAAGGATAAGAAGATGAAGTCATTTCTTCTACACTTTCTGGACTTAAAGTTTCAATCACAGCCACATGATACACAAATTGATTTCCAAGTGCATCCGTAAATACAACCTGACTACCCGGATCTAAACTATGAATCCTTCCAAAATGAAACCAAGAATTATGTGCCGCAACCACCATATTCCCCTTATATACACTACCCGAATATCGACAAGGCGCAAGTTTCATCAAATCATACGTAAACTCACTCGTAACCGGAAGCTTAATATCCAAAGAAGGAATCTCAATCGTTCCAATACAAGATAAACCATCCAGTTCTACTTCCGGCATATCCATATCTGGATCTATTAATATATCTGAATCCAAATCATTCTTTAAATTATAGGCAGCCAATATTTCTTCTTCACTTTTTTTAGCCCGAAATGTATCATACACATTAAACAAGGCGAGTCCCAAGCTTAGTACAACACTGATACAGCCAATATATTTTAGAACTTGCTTACGCATATACATCCAAGTCCCACAAACAATAACACGGGTACAGGCCACCACAATTGACCTGTCAAAGGAAGATTTGATTCCGATTTCTTAGAATCCACAACCTTATTCAAACTATTCTTTAACACAATATGATCCCCTTCTCGATAAGAACTTACACTATATCCAGAAGGAACACTTGTCTCAACACAACTCCACCTCATATCACCCGACAAATCATTCCAAGCATATGTCCAATGATTTTCTTCACTTAATACCTGATGATCCACGACCTTGCCATCCCCAAGCAAATCTACACCAATAAAACTTGGACGATTCTTCTTGTCGTCATCCTTCCATACTTTTTGAACACGCAAAGAAGTCGTTTCAACTCTAGGCTCATACTTTAATTCAACATCACGATCTTTATCCACATAAACAACAGAAACCGACATTGTATAATCCACATTATCTAAAGCCTTTACTAAATAAACACCTTTAGTTAAATGAGAAAATAAAGCCTTACCATCTGAATCTGACTTAACTTCATCATCCCATTCAATATTGTCACGATCAATATAATCACCAAGAATATTCCAATCCTTTGAAACCGAATAGGATTTAAAAGCACCCATCAAATTATAATCCGCATCCGCCACTCGATATAAGCGAACATCGATATCTGAAGCAGGACAAGTCACTGTTAAACTCGAATAATCACTTGCGAAAACAGGAGTACATACAAGAACAAAAAGAAATATACACAACAAACTACGAATTATTTTTTTCACGTTCTCTTAACCTCCATATCTTCGAAACAATAATACCAACCAACAATAATACAACACCAACACAAGAAGCCACCACTAAAGTATCCACCCTAGCTGCATCCGAAGTAATATTCGATTCATTATACAAACTATCCACCACACGATGACCACGAACCATCAAACGCTGTGTATTGATACCATACGGCGTACACGTAAGTAACGTACAAAGATCTTTACCTTCTTCAATCTCTAAAGGACCATAATCCTCAGGCTCTACAACCGAAATCTTATCCACCTCATACGCCAAAACCTTGCCATACACATGCAGATAAAATAAATCCCCCTTTTCAAGACGATCAATATCCGTAAACAAACGAGCACTCGGAAGCCCTCTATGACCAGAAATAACACAATGCGTACTACTACCACCAACAGGAAGCGAAGAACCCTCTAAATGACCAACACCCACCTGTAAAACAGAATCATCCACACTATGATAAATAGCTAGTTTACAACGAATCTCAGGTATCGTGATATATCCCATCATACCTGTACCATCCGCATTTAATAGACTCTTATATAAACTAAGATCTGAATCACTAGGAGTAAAACGACCACTATTAGAAGCCAACCCTGAATTATAGGAAATAGCTGAATCTATCGCAGCCTGCTTATCCTGATCATCCATCTTAGCTAAAGTATCCGTATAATTTGCCACAACAGCCGTTTGATGTTTAGAATTCCAATAATTACTCACCGTTGGATACAACAATAAGGAAAGGCCCGTAATAAAAACAAGTATCGCAATTATAGTTGAAACATGTTTCTTCATCTCACAACCCTCTCCCTATCATTAATCATAAAACAATTACTATTTATTCTTAACTCTTCTCTTTGTAGCCAATACAACACCAGAACCCAATACTAGTACAGCACCTACTAGATAGATCATTGTAGTACCAGTACCACCTGTACTTGGTAGTACTGTTCCTGATTTGTTCTCTACTTTTACGTCTCCAGTATTTACAGTTTTAGAATCATCAACATAGATATCACCATTATCTTTAATTTCTACCTTAACTGGACCACTTAATTTATTATATCCTGCAGGTTGTTGAGTCTCTGTCAAATAATAAATACCAGCACCTAAACCTTGGATTTTGAATTTACCTGAATCAGGTGAAGTAATAGTTGTGACTGTTCCTGCCTCACCTTTTTTAGCAACACGATATACATCATTCGTAGCTGTTTTATTAGATGTTTTAACAAAAGTAATGTTGTTTGCATCCTCTGAACCTTTAGTTAATTTAAAAGTTGCACCAGCAAGTCCTCTTTCAGTATTTGAATTATTTTTATCTTCATAAAATTTAAACACATTCATCTCAAATGTTTTTGTGGTAGTAGTTTTATGTTGTGTATTTTTACTATCACCATATTTTAACCAAGTTTCATTCGTATTTTTGTCAACATTTCCAATTTCGGCTTTTTCGTTTAATACTGCAAAATAAGTAACAGTAATTGTATCATTAGCATTTAATGTATTACAAAAATCTGTTTTAAACTCAATTTCAAATGCACAACCATCAGTCAATCCAGTTGTATTTAAAGTATACTTTGATGATTCAACAGTTGATTCTCCTTTTTTTACTTCAACTGTATTGTTAAATGTTAAGCCGTCAGTCATTTTGTCATGTAACACATAGTTTTGAGCTCCCGGTTGTGCAGTAATTGTAGTTTTAAAATATACTGTATCGCCAATGCTAGCAGTGTTTGATGTATCATAATTTCCAGTTTCTGTACTACTAACTTTTTTGTCTACTGAAGGTACACCATTCTTTTCTTTAATTTCAACCGTTGGTTTAGTTGTATCTAAACTACATAAAGTACCAACACTTGAATCAACTAAGTAATATCCAAGAGGAAGATTGTTAAAAGTTACAGTTGATGTGGTCTGTCCCGTACTAGCATCAGGTGCATCTTGTGATTTTAATGGGTTAATAGTATTACTATTTTGTTTTACATATGCTATTGCCTTTTCCACAAATTCTTTAACACGTGTTCCGTCATTAGTTGAATCCCCTACCCAATTAACATAATCAGTTCCATCAACTCTTTTTAAATAAGCATTTCCATCACCATCTACAAAGGTTTTCCATTCTGGTGTAACTTTATATGCATAATTCCCTGTAGTAGAATCATAAGATTCAAGTTCTAAAATCTTATAAATCTTATAAGTTTGTTTAGGTATTGCGTTATTGATTGTAATCTTTCCTTCTCCTGTTTCTGCTGTTGTATCATTAGCCTTTACGTTACAACTCATTGATACTACCATCATGAACGCAAACATAATGGCAGCAATTTTCTTAATTAGTTTCATTTCTTTCTCCTATTCTTTGATTTGTCATTTAAATGATTCTTTTTATTTATATTTGTCAGAACTATCAAGCTTGCTAAAACCAACATCGCACCTGATATTCTGTAAAGCAGGGATCCATACCCACCTGTGGAAGGCAGTATTTTTGTATGGCTTCTATTTGTAACAGTCACCGTTTGCCCGTATTTTGTCTCATTTGTAGATTTACCTTCCGTTTTATAATCTACTGTATACTGCAATTTATTAATTGTTACTTCTTTTGAAGTATCAACAATCGGCTTACCATCATCATCTAATTCAAAAACATAATATGGTTTATTTAATTCTAGATTGATAAACTTCGCTGATTTTTCTTCCGTTTCGCCCACTTTATAAGTAATCGTTTTCTTTTGTATTGGATCACCATTACCTTGTGCATTCTCATATAATCCAAATGTATATGTTCCACTCACTGGATTATGTGAATTTCCTACCGCATCATTAATAAATGCTTTTTTAACAACTATTCCCTTTTGTGAGTTATAGACTACAAGATTAAAATCCGTAGATGAATATGCTATTTTGTATCTATTCTTATCTTGCTTTTTAAAATAATCTATATATTTCTGTACATCCTCTGAATACTCATTACCAGATTTTTTGACACAAATTATGTAATAAGGATTTTCATTCTCAATATATCCTTCTGGTGTTTTAGTTTCTTTTACTTCATAAATTTTATTGTAATTTGTAATAAATGAAGATTGTATAGAATAGATTCCATCAACTGTTACACCGCTCGTTTTCTTTTCCGGTGTAACTTTCTGTATCGTATTTCCATTTAATTCACATTCATAGACTTCAAAATTCACACCATTCATAACTTTTGAATTATCTTGATCTATTTTTTTAATTGTTAATTGAGGATTTGCGGTACTACCTGTACTTCCACCTGCATTCAAACTATATTTAAATTTTTGGATTATATCATTCTTTCCACCTTTATCGGCATAAGATTTCCAATAAACCTTATTAGAAACTGTAACTTCTGTTTCTGGTGCTTCTTTTACTGTTACAGTGTATTTAATAATCACTTTCTTTCCATTTGGAATAGAAATTTCTAAAACTTTAGTATTAGGATTATATGGTTTTTCAATTGATACTTCTTTTCCATTTTCATCAGTAGCTTTTATGGTTGTAGCATCTAATTCTAAGTTATTGCCTAATTCATCGACTAAAGTTAACTTATCTCCATCATTCAATGGAAGGTTTTGACCTAATGTATTTGCGGTAATTGTATAATTTATTTTTTGACCTTCTTGCACATGGTTTTTATTTAAACAATTATTTTTTATTGTTGCCGTATTACTAGCCGTATCTATTTCAGTTGAACCATCTTCACTTAGAAGTGTAACTTTATTAGTGAAATCTTTTTCTTCTCCGCCAAGTAAGACTTCCTTATCTGTCACTCGACAAACAACCTGTACATCCACTGAATATGTATCACGCTCTTTTCCTGCCACAAATTCACCTAGATTAATTAGGGCTTGTTTTTTATTTTCATTGTAATAGTAAATTGTTTCTTGATTTGAATCTCCATTATCATTCGTTGTTGTATTACTCTGTGGCTTCCAATCACCACTCAAACCTTCAATAGTTTTTGATTGAACTGCTCCTGCATGATCTCCATGCCATTTAATTCGGATATACGCTAGTTCCATACCATTTGGAATATCTTCTAAAACACGGTAATCTCCTTTTAAATCACCAGCATAATTTACTTTAAACGCCCATGCTATATAAGCACCTTTACTTTCAGTTTTAGCTAATAAATCTTTACAAATCTTACTTGGATCTGCTTCACCTGAATTAGTCTTATCAGCACCTACTGTAATAGTAGATACAGTGTTGCCACCATACGTAAATGTTTGACCTAACTCTTTAAGGATATTGGAACCACCATAAAGCGATTGACTTGCACTATTACATTCTTTAAATTCTTGGTTCTTAGAATCTTTCATTAAAACGTGATTTTTATAAGTGAATGTCGCTCGATATGCTTCTGGCAGACTTTGAGGTTCAGTCCTTATCACAATATAGATATCTTCATCCGTTCCTAATTGAATTGTTTCTTTTGCCGTTAAAGTCAATTCACTCTTATTGTCTGTTCCACTAAATTTTTTACTATTGCCAAATTCTTTATCAAATAGATTCGATCTATCTTTTAATCCCTTATTTGCATCTAAGAAATCCTTAAAGCTTGCATAGGAATTTATATCCTGAGCTGGTTTCCCTTGATAAATCCCTGCAATTGAATCGCTATGTAATAAAGAATCTATTAAATTCGTATCTTTTGAAATTGCATCTTGAATCTTTGTGCCTTCTCGAATCGCTGATCCTTTTACTTGAATTACCCAGTAAAGCTTTCCATTCTTCCATGAAGTAGCATTCTCTTGTGGTTTTTCATAATACCAAGCAATCTTATTCACACTCAAAGAATAATGACCCTCTACTTGAATGGTTTGTGAAGAACTAACATCATTAAATGTAAATGTCCCGTCATCTCCAACAACATCCCCATTCAATGTGAATGTATTTGTGACTACAATTTGTCCAACTTCACTTAAATCATCTGTCTTGGCATAATACTCAAATCGATATCCATCCTTATTTTTTCTCCATCCAATCTGAGATAGCTTTAATTCAAATTCCTGTTGATTATCAATTTTCACCCATTTCGATTCTTCGTCTACATACATATTTGTATCCGAATTGTATTTATAAGGTGTTATTTTCACATAGCCAACATAATGCATAATGTCAGAGCTCAATACATCTTTTAAAGTGACATTCGTTACATCGAATTGATCCATGGTTTGATTCACATTGACTGTATACTTATAACTTCCCTTTGGAACATCAAATGTCTTTTCAGAAGCATCTTTTTCATAACCAGCATTCTTTTTCACATAGATTTCTGAGCTATTCATGGAAATCGTTTGATTTTTGTCAGTTACATTATCTTCTTTTTTCTTTTCAACCCATTTGTATTCATTTAAATCCACTTGAGTCCACCATTTATTTAAAACACTATCATTATCAGCATCTTTTGCATTATCCGCATTATTTATATAACGATTATAAATTGTTACTTGGTCTGACTGCATAGCTGCATATACTTCTGGTTTTACTTTTAACTTATAGGTTACATAATATTGATCACCTGGATATATCGTAAGCGGTTCTGAGTCACTGCCTGTTACTCTAAATCGTTTTGGATTTCCATCTGTTTCCCATTCAACTTTATATTTTGATTTAGCCACCGTTTCATCTTTGCCATTTTTAATTTGATGCAATTCTACAGAATCTTTATCATAAGAAATATATGGAAGCATCTTGTTATCTGTATATATATCGCCATAGTTTAAATAGTCCATAAAGACAAAATTCTTCAACGGATAATTACTAGGTGAATTTAGATTAAATTCCAATTTATATTGAATAATATAATTTCCTTCTTTATCCTTTGTATACTTCTTTCCATTAGTTTCTACTACACTCTTAGGCATTGTATAAGTTGCATTAGGAGTAAACGTTTGTGGAGATTGCCCCTTAGAATAAGGGGTCTCCCCTTTTTTTGTAAAGGCCGAAGCTTTATTTGTGATAGGTTGACCATTTAGTCTCTGATTATCGCTTAACTTTACAAAATATGTCAATGTACGACTTTCATTTGGAGCTAATGTATCAATTGACCATACTAAGCTTCCTGGTTGTTTAATACTTGAAATATTTTCGACTTCTGCAGGAATCTCATTCTCTGATTTTGGCTGATTTGTTAAATAGACCTTTCCTACAACAGATGTTGTTTTTGTTTCATATGGATTTTGACCATTAGAAGAAGCTTCAAGTGCCATTGGCTTATTTGAAATATTACCCATATAAGAAACGAGTTGACCATTGTTTGTGAATTGATCGACTACATATACATTTTTACTTCCATCTTTACCAGCTGTTACAGTAATTGAATATTGTATGTAATCATTATTATTGTTTTTAGACACCTTTTTTTCTACTTTAACATCGCCAAATTTTTCTAAATAATCTTGTCCATAATTTAAGGTGATATCTCCATCTGGCTTGGTATATTTTATGGTACCATCATCTTTATTTAATTCGTTTAAATTAATTTCACCCTCCACAAAAAAACTTCCATCGAGTGTCGCATTCTCAACTAAACTATTAAAAAATTCATCAGTGTAGGTGACAATTGCTTTCCCCTTTTCAACATGGATAGTTCCAATTTGATTATTGCTACTATCTGTGATTGGTCTATCAGTAGTATCTATCATGCGAAAAAAATCAGGTAGGTTATAACTAAAAGAACCACCATATGTATTTTTCAGCTCACTCGCATTAATATTTTTAAAATTCACGGTAATTTTTAAATATCTCGAATCTGGTGTAAGTGTTCCATTTGAAATACCTGGATTATTTTTATTATCAGTTACTGTAACGGAATCAATTCGGTCTGTACTATTTAATACAAACGGTGTCTTAGTAGTTGTTTCTTCTCCATTGCCAGTATCTAGCTCTTTACTAGATGTTCCATCATCTTGATTCTCTACTGTTTCTACTTCATCACTAGGTTCTGTTGTATCTGGTTGCGTATTCTCTTCTTCAACAGGCTGTTCTTCTTCCTTTTCGTAACAATCTTCAGTATGTTGATGTTCTTCTTTATCACAAATTAGCTTGTCATCTTGATAACACTCTTCAGTATGAGTATGTTCTTCCATTCCACAAATGGTTTTACCCTCTAAAGTAATGGCAGGAAGAGTTAATGCATAAACCACGCAAAAAACAACCACGCAAGAAAGGGCTAAAGTAATCCTTTTCCATTTCTTTAACCGTGCTTTATCCTTAAGTAGTTTTTTTATATATTCCGAAACCATACTCTCTCACCTACTTTACACTTCCTATTTGATCAAAAGGCCAAATTCTAAAAATAATCTGCCCCTCTATTTGTTCTTTCGAAATATCTCCAATTGCTCTACTTCTAGAATCTATAGAAGTATCCCTGTTATCCCCCATTAAAAACCAATGCGATTCAGGCACCTGGTGTGGAAGATTAATATCACAATTTCCTAAAGCTTTTTCATTAAGATACTTTTCATCCAATGCTTTACCATCCACACTCACATTGCCATTCACATCAATATCTACCCATTGACCAGGACCTGCAATAACACGTTTTACCAACAACTTATTTCCTTGCCAAAAAGCTACAATATCTCCCGACTTTAAATCTGTTTTCTTTACAGAAACAACATACTGACCCTGTTCTAAAGTAGGAGACATACTATAGCCATAAATAGATAATACGGGCATCCATAAAGTAGCTACTAAAACAGAAATGGCAGCTACCACAACCAATATGCCAACCGTCCCTTTTAAAGTTTTACGATATACAGTCCTATCCTTTAACCGCTTCTGCTCCGATTCTATTTCTTCCATTGTTAAATCATTTGAATTTGTAGTATCCTTTTTCATCTCGCAAATGACATCCACCAACTCACTACGACTCAAATGCTTTAAATCTTTCTTCTCCATATCTAACCCCTATATTTATTGGTAGCGCTTACTTCAAGTTAGTAAAAAAGTCTACCTTGTCAACTTGTAAACTACTTTAGTAAAAAATTATTGCATAAATTATTAATAATGTATTCATAAATACATCAAATATCCCTTACC
>OJKO01000148.1_pt1 | contig 33458 bp, 22 predicted proteins | sample 1596541 | NCBI WGS metagenome assembly OJKO01 (sample SAMEA4350163, study PRJEB24818) | metagenome | biome: human; feature: gut; material: faeces | place: Denmark | collected 2013-09
CATCCACTTTACATACACCACGAGTTACAGTTCCATTCTCACTTAAAGTGTTCTTTAAAATGAATCCAGCCATGCCCATGTCAAATTCTTTTCCCATTTTCGCATGTTCAACCAAGAAATCATGTAATTTCACAAATGCTTCTTTACCATAATAATCATCCGCATTAATAATCACATATGGTGTATCTACAACACTTTTCGCACATAGTACAGCCTGCCCTGTTCCCCAAGGTTTTGTACGACCTTCAGGACAAGTAAATCCTTCTGGTAAATCATTAATATCTTGGAATACATATTCTACATCCATATAATTTTGGATACGATTGCCTATTACTTCTTTAAATTCCTCTTCAATATCCTTACGAATAATAAACACGACTTTATCAAAGCCAGCTTCTTTCGCATCATAAATTGAGTAATCCATAATGATTTCACCATTTGGCCCCATTTTAGCTAACTGTTTGATTCCACCTCCAAAACGAGAACCAATTCCAGCTGCCATAATAATCAACGTTGTTTTCATAACTAAGTATCTCCTTTTTAATACAATATCCCTTTCAGATACCTTTATATTCTAACTGCAAAGCTAACCATTTACAACACTATTATTTAACCATCTCTCTCATCATATTAATAAAAATTTAATTAACCGTTCAACGATAATAAAGCCTCCACTCATATGATAGGCGAAGGCTCTGTTTTCTTATTTAACTTTTAACATTTCTTTTCTTTATCAATATATACATAATATACATAGCTACAAATAAACTTATAGTCATTAAAGACAAATACATGGTTGTAAGATTCGATACACCTGTTACAACTTTTGTTTCTGTTTTCTGAGATTCTTTATCTACTTTGATTTCTATATCTTTATTTGATTCCATATCTGTAGCACTTGCATATTTGCTCTTATCTTTATTCGAATGATTAACTGATAGTAATGGATCTTTCTTTTCTTCTGGTCTTATGCTTTGTTGCTTTGAATCTAAGATAGTGAATGTATCATTTGCAACAATTTCATATATATAATTCTTTGACTTACTCTGTGCAGTAAGCTTATAATTTCCAATTTCTTCACCAGGTTCTCTAATTAATATGTAGTCATCTGTTTCTAATATTGGATCTTTTTCTCCAACATGTTTTTTATGGTTTGGTAATTGCAATTCAATAGTTTTCGGAAGAATGGTTACTTTGAATGGAATCGACTCATAATACCTAGAATCAGCATCAAAACTAACAATATATTCTCCTGCATCTTTTAACAAGATTGGTTCAATATCACTTCTGCCACTATCAATCTTATATCCATCTTCGTAGTAAACAACTTCTACATCCGAATGTGTAATCTTTGTCTTTCCAACTGGAACATCTTTTTCATTCTTTGGCTCAAATTGAAAATCAATGTTACCATCATAACGATCAAATGATACAAAGTCTCCGTTTGGTAAAATCCTTAATTTCAACTCATAATCACCATCGAATTTACACAGATATTTCTTTTCTTCAGAATCTCCTTCTCTCCAATCTTTGTTGTAACTTACATTTACAAGCACTTTTTTTGGATTGATTTCAAAAATAACATATCCTTCATTGGTTGTTGCTAAATACTTTCCACAATTGATTGGAGCATCCTCTAATAGCTCGAAATCAGAAGTAGAATAATAACCAGTCGCATAATCAATCTCTATCTTTTGACCTGTATATTCAAAAGATAACACCTCCTCTTCTGCTTGTATACCAATTGGTACACAAAACATAAACAACGCCATAAATACACCTAAAATTCTCCTCATATTATATTTTCCTTTCTATAGGTGAAACTCTACTTCAACTATATCAAAGAACGATATTATTTGCTACTACATAATATGATATTTCTTAAATTAAAGTGTTTATTTATAACTTTTTATATTTTGTTAACAACTCTATCCAAATAACGAGATCCAATTGAAACGATCCGTATATCTTTCAGCATGTTCCCATACTACAATATCTGGTTTATATTCATCTAATAAGCTCGGCTCAAAAGACCAAATGTTTACAGTTTGTGCTTCTGCGAAATATTGACTTAAAATACTCAACATTTCATCTGAATACGAATCTCCTATTACTAATATTCTTTTATTTGATTTTATTTTCGTGTTTACTGTAGCTGCATCCAGTTGATATTGAGTATCATTATTGAATGTATCTTGCATATCACATAAACGTGCTAAATCTCCAGAATAATGATTTGTGATTTTGCCAAACTTAACATCCTTTAATGAATCTGTTTTCCCATCAATCTTATCCTTTAATGCCTGTACTGTCACAAAAGCACCTATTTGATTAAAGTGTGTATCACTTTTATAGTAAACTTGTTTTTTCTTTTTAGCTTTTACAAGTGATGGTTTTGCATCCACTACATTTAAATCCGTATTCTCTTCTAAATACTTCATCAATAAATCTGTCTTTGATGTAGTATCTTTTCTTTCAATTGTATCTGGCATAAATTCAGGATATACACTCGATTTATTTGGAATAGAAAGAATGTAAAAATCAATTCCATAGTTTACAAACTGATTTCTTTCATTCGTTAATTTATCCGCAACTGCCTGCATTGTAGCCTCATCATAATGATTTATACCCTGATAATCTGAAATTGGATCCCCATCCTCTGTCGTTTTATAGAATAACCAATCTTCTTTTCCAAGTAATACCTGAGTCGATTCAATATATGTATTTCCAGAAGTTTTCTTTGTTACTTCACTAGCCGCTTTTGCTCCTTCTTTTTTACCCGTTAAATTTGAAGTAAAAGAATCCACTGCACCCTTTACTCCTGATTTATCTTTCTTTGTTTCTAGTTCATGACCCTTAACAACATCACTCACCTTTTCATCCTTTTTAAATAAGGAAACAGTTTGATTAAATAGTGTTGAAATGGAAATACCAAAAATCACGAAACAAAATACAAACATTATTATTTTTTCTTTCATGGTGCCCTCCTAGAAATTAAAATAAATAAATGGATTATATGCATTTGAGAAAATAAAGATAATACTCAAATACAAGATTCCACACATACACACGACATACAAAAAGTTATAAACCATATTCTTTTTAAATATACGATTGATATTTTTAAAAATAGGAAAACAACAAAGAATACCCATTATAAAATATAGAATGTATTGTTTGAAATACTGAATCACATAGGCATCTATAAATCCTTTACAACCAAATCCAAACATAGAACGAATATATACAAGTGCTGCACTTAAACTATCACTTCTAAATAATACCCATCCCATCATGACAAAAAACATTGTATATAGGTTTTTAAACATTCCCATTTTCTCATCCATATGAAAGAACTTTTCGAGAATCAATAACACAAAATACATGAGTCCCCATACAATGAATGTCCAGTTTGCACCATGCCAAACACCCGTTAAAAACCATACAACAAAGACATTGAATACTAAACGAGTCTTACTATTGACTCTAGAACCACCTAGTGGAATATAAATATAATCTTTAAACCATGTTTGTAAAGAAATATGCCACCTTCTCCAAAATTCTGAAACACTCTTAGAAATATACGGATATTTAAAGTTTTCTAGGAAATGAAAACCAAACATACGACCCAAACCTATGGCCATATCCGAATATCCGGCAAAATCAAAGAAGATTTGAAGTGTATACGCAATAGCTCCCATCCATAATAGTAAGAATGAATTGGTTGTTCCTGTACTTGTTACATTGCCAAATACAGTATCTGAAATAACCGCAAATTGATTGGCTAATAATACCTTTTTGCCTAAACCAATAATAAAACGATTTACACCCACCGCAAAATCATTCAAATTCTCTTTTCGATTCTCAATCTCATTTGAGACAGTTTCATAACGTACAATAGGACCTGCAATCAATTGTGGAAATAAAGAAATATACAGACCAACATTTAAAAATTGAGTTTGCACCTTTCCCTTACCACGATATACATCCACTACATAAGAAATAGCTTGGAATGTAAAGAAAGAAATCCCAATAGGAAGAGCTATCTTAAATGTATCTGCTTTACCCGTGAAAATAGAAACAATAAAATTCAAATACTTAAAATATCCCAGTATACATACATCGATTACGACCATTAAGAAAAGAATCAACTTCTGCATTCTCTTTTCGTCTGAATACTTATTGATTAATAAACCTAGTCCATAATGTAATAGAATCATAAACAGCATTAAGAACACATATTTTGGTTCTCCATATGCATAAAATAATAAACTCATAATAAATAGAAATATATTTTTACCCACTGTATGTTTTCTTAACACAAGATAATGTATAGCTAATACAAATGGTAAAAACAAAAACAAAAATACTTCACTTGGAAATAACATACCCTTTAACCCTCACAATAAAAGACTTTTCCAAAACGGAAAAGTCTTACGTCTTAATGACGAACTAAAACAATTCTATTCGCTTAACACATTTTATCACTGATAATTATTTATTCAATGCATACCAAGCCTTTCCTTCATCTTTCCAACCCAAGCTAATCAACCAATTATGTTCTGGTTTGCTTGTTGTATAGTTATGATTATTCGCAAAAGCATTTGGATTGTATTCTCTTAATAACGGAATACTATTGCTATCTTTTGGATCTGCTGAATACCAGCCAATACCCTCATACTTCCATCCGGCTCTTACTAACATATCCTTCTCTGCTTTATTCATTGTATAGTGGTGTTCTCCACCATTACCATTGTATAAACGATATACAGGGTAATCACTTGTTTTAGGAGCATTCCATCCAATACCTTCATAAATCCAGCCAATATTCGCTAAATGATTCTTTTCACCTGCATTTGCCGTATAGAAATGTTCTCCACTATTTGGATTATATAAACGATACATCTTCTGTGTTTCTATAACAGTTTCAGTAAGTTTTGCGATAGATCTTTGTTGTTTAGTATTACATGTTTTACAAATTCTTTCTTCTTTTCCTTCGCTTGTAGTTGTAGGCTTAACAACCGTTTTCCAACTTGACCAATTATGATCTGTTTTTGGAACTACCGTAACATCCTTCTTAGCCCCACAACGCTTACAATGATGTGATTTGCTTCCTTCTTGTGTACAAGTAGCTTTTTTATCAATCGTCCAATCAGTAGAATAGTCATGACCTAATGCTTTAACCGTTTCTTTCTTTGTCTTTTTACAATCTTTACAAGTATAAGTTGCTAGTCCATCCTTAGTGCATGTTGCCTTGGTTTCTTCTTTTGTAATAGTCCAATTATGATCTGTAAAGCTTACTGTTTTATTGGCTACTATTTTATTACTTGTATTACCAATGACAGCTGATAAAGTCATATCCGTTGCTCTTTCTGCTGTAACTGTAACATTAATATCATTTGATTTAACGGTTCCTGGACCTGCTAAAATCCATGAAATGCATGAATTATCAATAATGGAAACAATACGAGAATCTGTATGTTCAACAAATAAAGCATATTCTTTTGTGCTACCATAACATTTTTGTTGATCAGCCATCATATTTCCTTCGGGAGCAGCCGGTTCAATCGCGAAGCTAACACCATTTGAATCCAAATAATTCTTAATGAAAGAAAATTGCGTTACAGTATTTTTGGTATTTTGAGGTTTTGCAAAACTATTTGTATCATTGTTTCCAAAACATTGTACCCAATAATAAATACCATTTATATATGCACATCCAATACCAATCGATTTAAAATTTGATCCTAAAATATTTGCCTTATGGCCACTTGAATTCATCCAACTATTCATTACATGACTTGGATCCATCTGTCCCATGGCAATATTTTCTCCCGTCATTTTACTACAAGCTGTATAACACTCTTGTCCCGTAGGACGTTCATGACTAAATAATACAGATATTTCCGCAGCTCTTAACATTGCAGCATCTAACAAATCTTTATCCATTGTTAGTGCTTGTAATCCTACTTTGCTTCTTTCTTGATTTACTAGTTTTAAAACTTCATACGCATTATCGTAATTATTATCTGCTTTAACAGCTAATTTACCATCAAATACATAGTATCCATCTCCTGCTTGTTCTAAATAAGAAGGATATTTTGGCTCAAAATTACATCCATAGAACGCTGAATTTGAAACATAAGTCAAATTATCACCAAATGGAAAGTCTGTGATACCTGTATATCTAAATGCCAATCTATATATTTTTTTCAACCCTTTACATCCAGTAACACTTTTTAAGCTTCTAATGTCCCCAAAAGCGCCAAAATTGATTTGTTCTACACTATCTGGAATATGAATTGAACTAATATTTGTTTCCGCAAAACTCGCATTTCCAATCACTCTTAATTTTGATCCTAATGTTACATCTGTTAAGTTTGTGCAACCATAAAAAGTTTCCCAACCAGCCATTTCACCTAATTCTTCAAGATTATCACTAATTTTTAATGAAGTTAAATCCTCACAATCTTCACAAATTCCTCGTTGAACATGTACAACAGAATCTGGCATTTGTAAGTTTTGAATTGCTGTATCACTCAAACAATAATCTTCAAGTGTAGTCACACTATTTGGTATATTGATATTACTGAATGAATAGTTTAATGACATCGCATAAGCACCAATAATTTGAACACCATTCGGCACTGTGTATGTACCACCATTTAAATTTGACAATTGAGCATATAAGATAGTTCCATCTTTTGATAATAATGCTCCATCAACCAACTTATAGTTTTGACAACTATCACTAACAACAAATTCCAATCCCGTAGGAGCAGCCGCAAAAGGATTAAAATGTGTTGTCTTCCTAAATTTATTATCTCCTGATGAAATATTCGTAGTTTCTTCAAACAATTGAAGCTTATTGTTAAAAGTTACTTTCTTAAGTAAAGTGTTCGAAAATGCATTTTCTCCAATTTTCAACAAATTATCCGGCATTGTAAATTCTTTTAATGGAGTATTGTTAAATGCACCAGTACCTATTTCAGTCAAATTAGAATCCGGAGCAAAATTAACTTTTTCAATCCTTGTATTCTCAAAACAATAGTTAAAGATTTCATCATAATTTTTAGGTATTGTTACTTCTTTTACAGTATTAGGTAAATGATTCCACAAGAATGTTACCTTAGTCAATATATGATCATCCAACGTTTCAGGTAATGTAATTGAAGCATCACTACCATAATAACCATTCAAAATATATTCACCGGTGTCATCTAAATAGAAACTCCAATCCCCAACTCGAACCGCATCATCTGAAGCATATGAAGCAATACCTCCATCCTCTGCGTTTTCATCATATCCATAGATAGGTCCATTAGCTCCTTCTACAGGCTGATTTAAATCTTCATCTAAATCATACTCATCTTTAGTTTCAACATATGATGCATAAGAAGATTCACCAATTTCATCAACATTACTATCTTCTTCTTGAGCATACACATTCATTTGTCCAAAACAAGATAACCCCAATACAAAACATATAAAATACTTCAATACATTATTCCAATTTCTTTTCACTTTTAATTCCCTCCTAGTTCAATGCATACCAAGCCTTTCCTTCATCTTTCCAACCCAAGCTAATCAACCAATTATGTTCTGGTTTGCTTGTTGTATAGTTATGATTATTCGCAAAAGCATTTGGATTGTATTCTCTCAATAGCGGAATACTATTACTATCTTTTGGATCTGCTGAATACCAGCCAATACCCTCATACTTCCATCCGGCTCTTACTAACATATCCTTTTCAGCTTTATTCATTGTATAGTGGTGTTCTCCACCATTACCATTGTATAAACGATATACAGGATAATCACTTGTTTTAGGAGCATTCCATCCAATACCTTCATAAATCCAGCCTATATTAGCTAAATGATTCTTTTCACCTACATTTGCTGTATAGAAATGTTCTCCACTATTTGAATTATACAAACGATACATAGATTGAGTTTCTACCTTAAGTTTTGAGATGCTTCTCTCTTCTCTCGCATTACAAGATCTACAAGTTCTTCTTTCTTTTCCCTCTTTCTTAGTTGTGGCCTGTTCCACAACACTCCAACTTGACCAATTATGAGCAACTTTTGAAACTACAGTAACATCCTTCTTAGCACCGCATCTCGAACAATGATGAGACTTACTACCTTCTTGTTGACACGTAGCTTTTTTATCAATTGTCCAATTATTTGAATAGTCATGACCTAATGCTTTGATTGTTTCTGTCTTTGTAGCCTTACAATCCTTACAAGTATAAGTCTTAACCCCATCTTTTGTGCATGTAGCCTTTGTCGTTTCTACGCCTGAATCCCAGTTGTGATTTAATTTTTGAATAACTGTTATATCTTTCTTATCATTACATCTTGTACAATGATGCGATTTGCTTCCTTCTTGAGTACAAGTAGCAGTCTTATCAATTGTCCAATTATTTGAATAATCATGTCCTAAAGCTTTGATTGTTTCTGTCTTTGTCGTCTTACAATCCCTACAAGTATAAGTCTTAACCCCATCTTTTGTACAAGTAGTTTTTGTTGTTTCAATTCCATTGTCAAAATGATGATTTGTCTTTGGAATGACGGTGACATCTTTCTTATCATCACATCTTGTACAATGATGGGACTTACTACCTTCTTGCGTACATGTAGCTACTCTATCAATTGTCCAATCACTTGAATAATTATGACCTAAAGCATTAATTATTTCCGTCTTTGTTGTCTTACAATCCTTACAAGTATATGTTTTTACTCCATCTTTTGTACATGTAGTTTTTGTTGTTTCAATTCCATTGTCAAAATGATGATTTGTCTTTGGAATGACGGTTACATCTTTCTTATCATCACATCTTGTACAATGATGGGACTTACTACCTTCTTGCGTACATGTAGCTACTTTATCAATTGTCCAATCACTTGAATAATTATGACCTAAAGCATTAATTATTTCCGTCTTTGTTGTCTTACAATCCTTACAAGGATATGTTTTTACTCCATCTTTTGTACAAGTAGCTTTTGTTGTTTCAATTCCATTGTCAAAATGATGATTTGTCTTAGGAATTGTTGTTACATCTTTCTTAGCATCGCATCTTGTACAATGATGAGACTTACTACCTTCTTCTTGACAAGTAGCTACTTTATCAATTGTCCAATTATTTGAATAATCATGACCTAAAGCTTTAATTGTTTCTGTCTTAATTGTATTACACGTTAAACATGTATACTCTTTTAAGCCTTGCTTAGTACATGTTGCTTGTTGCAATATCTTACCATCATTCCATTTATGTACATCTACATTATTTCTCATCACTATAAATGAATACTCATTTTGTTGAAATGTTTCAATCCCTAAATTATCAGCTTTGTCCCTTGCTTGTATACTACTAATATACCAATGTCCATTTGGTATTTCGTCAGTAATATCCACCGCATATTCATATTTTTTTGTATTTTCGTTATAAATACCTTTTTGAAGATGTATTTTCTTACCTGTTTCATAGTTTTCCAGAATAATCGCAGATTCGTTTATTCCAACGTTATCTGTTATTTTAACAGATATCTTTACAGTATCTCCCACTGTTGCTGAATCTTTACTAAACTTTATACTGTTAACATCAATCACTGGTGCTTCTGAATCTGCTTTTGTACCTTGAACAATAAATGAATACTCATTTTGTTGAAATGTTTCAATCCCTAAATTATCAGATTTGTCCCTTGCTTGTATACTACTAATATACCAATGTCCATTTGGAATATCATCGTTAATATCTAATGAATATTCATATTTTTTTGTATTTTCATTATAAATACCTTTTTGAAGATGTATTTTCTTACCTGTTTCATAGTTTTCCAGAATAATCACAGATTCGTTTATTCCAACGTTATCTGTTATTTTAACAGATATCTTTACAGTATCTCCCACTGTTGCTGAATCTTTACTAAACTTAATACTACCAACATCTATTACAGGAGCTTCTGAATCAACTGTATCATTATTTTTTATAACAGGAATTATCTCTGATTTAGTTGTTTTACAATCTTGGCAAGTATATGTTTTTAAACCAGTTTCTGTAGTTGTTGCTTGTTTTGTAATTACTCCATTATCAAAATGATGATCTGTCTTAGGAATTGTTGTTACATCTTTCTTATCGTCACATCTCGTACAATGATGAGATTTACTACCTTCTTCTTGACATGTAGCTTCTTTATCAATTGTCCATTCATTTGAATAATCATGACCTAATGATTTAATAGTTTCTGTTTTTGTTGTTGCACAATTCTTACATGTATATGTTTTAATACCATCTTTTGTACATGTAGGTTCAGTTGTAACTTTGCCTTCATCCCAATCATGTTTTGTACACTCTGTTGGATAAGTTACTTTAAAATCAAATTTATTGTCATTTACTGTAGCAACCAAAGTAACCTTTTTACCATTCAAAAACCATTCATTTTGATTCATAACATACGCAATAATGCCATTTTGTATTTTGTAAATACTAGGTGGGTAAGTAGAATTATCTGCTTGAATAGAAAATTGAGTTTGTTTAGAATTCAAACTATTTTGAATTCTATCTTTATAAGAATCTGCCCATTGTTGTGCTTCACCACTCTTCACAAAATAATTATTTTTAAGAGTCGTAGAACGAGTACCATAACCACTAACAGTATAAATATTTGAATGTCCTGGATGTGCAACAGCCATTAATTCATCTGTTAATCCAAAATACAAACGTCTTTGATCAAAAATATACCAATTATCACTTGAATCATCCCACGTACAATCTACCTGATACCATTCTCCATCCAGTTTCATAGCATTCCATGTATGTCCATCATACGTATCTCTAGTTTCTGCATTTTCAATTCCAGCTGTACTTAACAACATTGAATATGCACTTTCATAAGCCTGGCATGTACCTAAACCTCTAGTTAATGCACTTTCAGCACTTGACCATTTTAATGTATTATCATATTTAAGCTGGTTTAATAACCAATCATGAAGCCATAATGCTTTCTGATAATCTGAACCATCCGTTTCATTATTACATTGTGCTACTGCTGACTGAACAATTGAACGTACACTAGGATGATTAGAATCAAAAACTTGAATGTATGTGCTAACACGTAAATAATAAACACCTGCAGCTTTATCCATTAAATAAAACCGCAAATTATAGGTTCCCGAAGCAGTCATAGTGAATGAGTAATCAGTACTATTACATTCATTAGTATAATTCATCCATTCACCACGAATAGGATCAGCAACGGATTCATATGCCATCTCATTCGGATTTGTATAACTTGGAGCATCCATCCTAAATTTGTAAGCACCACTACCTCCTGTTGCAGACACATGAAATGTTGTTGGCTGTCCTAATACAGGATCATTCCATTCCACTTTCATTGTAACTGATCCTGATGTTGCTATTTCGCTATGTTGATATTGCTCTTCTGCATGAATATGTGTAACTTGGATGTTACAAATAACCATAACACAACTCAAAACAAGCGACAATGTTTTAATAAATCTCCTATACATATAATGCTTTCCCTCTCTTTTATGCTTTTAGATTAACATAAAAAAAGCCAAACAAAAAGTTTGACTTGTTATAAATTAATCTACAGCATACCAAGCTTTCCCTTCATCTTTCCATCCAAGGGAAACTAACCACTCATGTTCTGCCTTATTTACAGTATAGTTATGATTATTCGCAAAGGCATTTGGATTATATTCTCTTAATAATGGAACACTATTACTATCGTTAGGATCTGCTGAGAACCAGCCAATTCCTTCATACTTCCAGCCTAGTTTTACTAAATTATTCTTTTCAGCTGCATTCATCGTATAATGATGCTCACCACCATTTGCGTTATACAAACGATATACTGGATAATTTGACACAGTTGGAGCTTTCCAACCAATTCCTTCATACTTCCAACCAAGGTTTACTAAATGATCTTTTTCAGCCTTATTTGAAGTATAGAAGTGTTCGCCACTATTTGGATTGTATACACGATACATTTCACCAGAACCCAATAAAACATATTGTGTGTTTAATAATACTTTCATTCTGGCTACAATATCAGTACCATAGTTTGCTCCAGTAGCCCAACCATCACCAGTTGGATTTTCTTTTTTACCCAACCATTCAACATATGGAGCACTACCACGTTTTACATAATTAAAACGACTATCTACACAAGCGTTAATTAAATTATCCTTTGTTGCATAAGCTTTTAAATGTTGAATTTGAGCTCGAATTCCTTCACGAACACTCGCAAAAGAATTCCCAGCAACACCATTGCCCGTAGCACCAAGACCTGCAAAATTACATTGATCTGGTTTTACATCATGACCAAACTGTAAGAAACCCGTTTCCTTCATAGCCTGACAGAATGCAACTTCAGGGCGAATATTTTCAGCAATTGCTTCTTCATAGAAGATTTGACAGAACTCTTCAATATTTGCAGCACCCTTTTGAGCTAAAACACCATCATATTGAGTACCATATTTAGAGAACTTATCATATGTACCACCATTATTAATAAAATAATTTACCATCTGCGATACATTTGTCTTCGTTGCACCTGTAATCAATGTCTTCGCATCTTTTTTAGATAAACCTAGCGCTGAAACAATACCATTTGCATCTGCTACACCTAATTTTTGTAACTTAGCATCTGAATTTAAATAATTGTTGTAGTCAGATACACTATTAATAAAACAATGCTCAATAATCAATCCTGTTAATCCATTATATTTTGCATTACGAATAATTCCATAATAGTCTGCAACAGAACCATCATCATATCTAAATGGATCAGGGTACTCATTTGTATCAATTGTTCTAAATTTAATACCACGATCACGAATACCTAAAGACACCAATTGATTTTGAATTGCTTGTGCAACATTTTTTCCGTTTTGAGAAATATCAGGACGCCAGTTCGTATTTGGATAATATACTTCCGCTCCTACAGCGTATCCACTACCTGAATTCAAATGAATACTAATCAAATATTGTGCGCCTTGCGATTTTGCAAAATTTGCACGATCTTCAAGACTAGGATTTGTGTCTCCTGTACGAGTCATCACAACATTACAATCATACTTTTCTAGTTCTTGTTTACAATATTGAGCAATTTTCAATGTCAAATCTTTTTCATAAGCATTGTTAACACCAACGGCCCCACTATCTTCTCCACCATGTCCTGGATCCAAACAAATAGTAACACCCTCATTAGATTGTGTCGCAATATCTGAATCTTCATCAATCAAAGCCATAGCCGCCTCAGGATCTGAAGCCATAATACCATCTGCCACTTCTTCAGAAGCATCATTCAAATTTGTTACTTGAATGATTGCATTATTTAGCTCATCATCTTCAGTAACATCTTGTGTCATATCCGGTAATGTCTCATCATATCCAGAATATTCTTGATCCACACCAAATTTAACATCCATACCCAAATCACTAAAGTTTAAATAATATTTCTCTCCATTATAAGTATAATGAAGTGTTGTAACACTATATTCACCTTTATCCGCAGAACTAAAATCTTTTGTGAACTTAACCAATTTATCAACTTGCTCACTAGCCTCTAAATCAAAAGTAGTTCCATTCGTCTTTTGAACTGTAATGCTGAAATCTGAATATCCATTCGCATCATTCATTGATAAAACAAAATTTTCAGTTGCAGGTGAATTCAACACAGGATTTTCTACTAAGAAATATTCCATCATACTTGAATCACCTAGTTTTTCATCTTCAGTCGGAGCTGCAGTTACCTCACTTTGTGTTTCCTCTTCACTCTCTTCTGTAGTTTCAGTTGAATTTTCTTCATTTGTTTGTTCATCTGTTTGTACAGTGGTTTCATCTTCTGCAAAAACAGTATATGTATTTGATAATGTAGAAACAGACATAAACAAACTTAAAACTAATGCCAATACCGGTTTAAATCTTTTACTCATTATCTATCCCCCTTTCATAAAATACATTTTAATAAAATACAAGTTCAATTTCAATAAAAGATATGTAAAATAACCAATAAAAAAAAGAGAAACTAATCTCTTTCGTTGGCATATATTTGTAAAGCTCTAGGATAATTGTCTATATGAGCAACTAATGTTGATTCTCCTTCTTCACCATCTAATGTCCAAGCTAATCTTTCAGTGGATTCAATCGTAATAGATTTAGCTCTATATCTTTCTACATACTTCATATTTAATTCTGGATGTAAAACTCCTAGTGGATAATTATAAAGTTCTAATAAATTAGGCGTATGTTCAACCAATATAATATCGAATACTCCATCCTTAAATGTATTATCATCTTGCTCAACCATTTCAAAACCCGCAACACGATTGCCATTAATAATCAATCCAAACATCAAGTCTTTTTCGAATTTCTTACCATCCATATTCATCTTTACATGGTAGGGATGTAAGTTAGGTATTTCATGTAAAGCCTTAATTATATAAGCCATATTCCCTAGTTGTTTCTTTAATTCCTGCTTTGTTTCATAACTCACATTACAAAACGCTCCAAAACCAGCTACATAATTAAAATAACGAGAATTCATCTTACCCACATCAAAAGACTCAACATTTTCATTACAAGCAATTTCAGCACAATATTTCATATCATTCGTTAAGCCAAAGTTTGTACCAAAATCATTCATTGTACCCGTAGGAAAATAAGAAATGATTGGCTTATGTTCTAACTTCATCAATCCATTTGTAGCCTCATTCAATGTACCATCCCCACCGAATACAGCAACTACATCAAAATCTTCACCATTTTCTTCTATATAATGACAAATATCCATCTGTTTTTGAGATACATATACTTCCATTTGATAATTATGAGATGAGAATTCATTTAACACATCTAACAATTGACCTTTTGAGTTTTTCTTACCGGAATTCGGATTGATTAATAGTAACACTTTCTTTCTGTCCATTATTCTTTCCTCTTTCCATATAAAATATATTTATCATAATAATTTGAATGACGAGTCAATTCCTTATCAAACTTTTTGAAACCTAAATTTTCTACCAAAGTAGAAGTATCTGTATATAAATTTGTACCTAATCCAAGTCTATCCGAATTAAACGTTACACCAAGACTTGCCAATGTAGTTGGAAATAAATCATATGTTGAAATCTTACGAGATTTTTGAGTAATCGGTGTTGCAGCTGAATTGATAATTGTATAATAACACTTGCGATTATAGCCAGACTCTTCAATATCCTTAAACCAATCCGGGTCCATACTCTTATGATCTCCAGCCAACACAATTGTCGTATTCTCATACCAAGGTTGTTCCTGAATCCATTGAACCAATGCCGCTACATGTCTACTTGAACAACGAATGACATTCGAATATTGATCTCCATTATAAAAATCTTCGCACCCAGGACATAACAAACCACCTACAAAATGTGTATCTGCAGTTAACATATTGAAATTAAATGGTTGACCTGTAGAAGCTAATTTTGTGAGTTCAATTTTCGCATAATCAAAGAGTCTTAAATCCTCAAAGCCCCACCAGACTTTATAATCCTTATCAATCCAACCATTCTTAATTGCAGTATAATAGTCCACTATATTGAAATTTCCATGTTGTTGAAAATAAAACTTGCGACCACCAAATTCGGAATCAGAGCCTAAAAGCAACTCATTCGTATAGCCGTTATTTTCAAGAATTTGACCGATTGAATAACACCCAGGTAAAAAACTATCTTTACTCACATAGCTATTTCCATCAATTGGAATATTTAATGGAATCCCACTCGTTTGACCTATCATTGCAGCTGATGTCCATCCAGACATTGAAGGCACTAAAAAACCATTGTTGTCATTGTTTCCATATGAAAATGTTAGGTTATTGTCAGCAAGTTCTGTAAGTTCCGGCATTCTAGACTCTTCAAATGCTCCACCATGTTCTGTATCTTCATATGTTGTTTCCATAGATTCCATGAAAATATAAATTAAATTACGCTTTTGTTCTGGAAACGTATATTTAACCGCAGAAGGATCCACATAATATTCTTCATATAACTTAGAAGGATGAGATACATTATACCAATATTCATCAATTCCAATCGCATGCACACAATCTGCAATACCAAAAACGTATACAAATAAGCAAGATAAAGATGTAATAATGATTAGAACATTATTACGAACATGTCTAAATTCTCCATTCTTTATATCTCTACTTACTTTCCAATCTTTTAAAATGCAGAACAATAATAGCAAGCCTGATATAATTGAAGGCATCGGCAAGCAATCTTGTATAAAACTATCTACAAATGATGTATCCGTTCCTTTCATTGGCACCATCACATGAAACAAAACCTGTTCAAAGGGAATATCTCCGAATGTTTTTGGAACCCATATAGCTACTTTTACTAATAATAAACCTATAAAAACTAATACTACTGTCAGCACTGATATAATTCGTCTTCTCTTCATATATTTTCCTTTTTTCTTTCAAAATACATTAGTAGTATATCATAAAATGTAAAAGGAACTTAACAAAAGTCCCTTTTTATACAAAATATGTAAATGTTTAACAATCACTGTTTAATATCAAATGACGAATCTCTTTACCGTAATACAACACATATAAACATATATGAATGATCATTGTTGCAAGGTAACCATATGTTGCTCCATGTATACCAAATCTAGATATAAACAAATAACAACAAAGTACACCTATAAAAGCATCAATAATATATATAATTAATTGTACATTGTTTTTTCGCATCGTTATCAATGCATTGGATAATACACCAGCCGTGGCATAAAATAATGCACCAACTAAAACTAAAATCAAATCCATTTTATAATCATTCAATTCAATAGCATATACTAAAGAAAGTACAGGTATACCTAAAAAATAAGCACATATTTCTATTAAACATCCCATGCCAATCAGTAATAGAATGATTTTAAAAACCACTTTATTAAAATCTCTATATAAATTATTTTTAAATAAAGAAACTAATTGATTCAATACTGGCGCTGTAATATATTGACCACACAAACTAACAACTGTTCCCGGCATTACAATAATGCTAAAAATAGTTTGTGCTTCATCTGTCAATAATATATCAATAACGTATTTAGGAATGTTCACTATATATATGGCTAAGAATGAAAAACCAAATACCGAAAATCCTAAGCCAAATAAATGAAAAACTCTTTTCCAATTTACTTTAACTTTTTCAATATATCTACAAGATTTCTTTAAATCATAAATAAACAAGAAAAATAAACTATTCAATAATAAACAAATGCAAGTTAGAATTAAATTATGGCTAACTAAATCCACAAGCAAAAACACAATGATACCAACAAATGATCGAATGAACATTGATTTACCTGCAATATACAGCTCATCATTTTTTTGTAGGTAGGCATACAAAGTTTCATCAAATGCCTCTATACATTTATAAAGACAAAGAAGAATTAGAATTACATTTTTTTCAAAACTATAATCTCTAATACCCACATATATAAATGTTAATAGTATCATGAGTCCACAAGTAAGAGATTTATGTGCTAGATATTCTCTGTTTGTTAAATTGCTTGAAATATCAGATACTTGGAAAACTCTTCCCTGATATATACCTACAACATACAATAAACATGCGATTGAAAACCCATAACTAAATATACCTGCTAAATCCACTCCGTTAATACGATTAACAAATATCAAAAAAAACAATGAATTAAACGCATTTAAGGTCAAGCCAATGGTATACCAAAATGTATTCTTATTCACAATTTTATTTTCCATCCTTATTCCTACTCTTTCTTTTCGAATTCTTAAAAAGTCTAAAAGATTAAACCTTATTACTTTTTTCTGAATTCGAATACAATTTTGTCAATAATTTTGCGATAGGAGCAATCCAAAATCTTCTAAAGATTTCATAATCTTCTTTTGAACGATTATTGTCTTCTATAATTTCTGTTGTTGTTGATTCTTCATGAATACGATGTCCCATTAATGGCTTATTCACAAATACGAATCTTCCATCCATTTTTGAAGCAATTTCCCAAGCACTCCAATCAATATCACACTTCATATCATTCGCAAATAAAGTTTTAACATTTAAATTCTTCTGACAAAAAGTAACTGCAGGACAACAAATAGGATCACCTAACATTAAAGGCAGTCTTTTAATAAATTTTCTGTTCGACTTCTCTTTGTTATGTAATGGCTTCAACATCATCCTTTTTATTTTTAAATTTGTATTCTCATATACTCTTTTGCCATTTCGTAATTCAAAATAATCTGTAAATAAAATCGTAGCATCCTTATACTTCCAATAATTATTAATTATCTCTTTTGAATAAGTAGGATCATAAATATCATCCTGATGGGCAATTGTTACTAAATCAGTATTTACACAAGTTCTCGCAAAATCAAAATCATATCCAATCCCCTTTCCAGGACTCGGATTATCTATGATTTCTAAGTGATATTTATTTGCCAATTGCTCAATAAATGCATTTCTTGTAGAAGTTGCAATTACAACATTACTTTTAAATTCTTGATTCAATACAGATTGAATGCAAGTTTCTAAATATCTTGATTCTTTATAAGCTAATACTACAAAAGTATGAGTTATCATAATCTACTCACCCTTCTTTTCTTCTAAATCATTAACTCTATTCTTTAAAATAGAAATTTCTTGTACTAATAAAGTAATCTTTTTCTTTTGTCCTGAAACAATCACAGTTAATGAAATTGTAATAAACAACAAGATAACAAATAAAACACCTGTTACCATGTTAGAAATGGTTTGAAATCCAATTAAGTTGGCAAGCGAAACTAAAATATTTGGCCAAATAGAAAGAATAATTAATAAAATAACACCAATTCCCCATAATAAAGAATATTTAACAGGAATCATATCTTTATGAAGTACTCTCAAAATAACTGCAGCCAAAATAAGGGCAATAATCAAAATAGATAATCTTAAATTAAATGGCATTATTTTGACCTCCTTGTTCCAATAATCATAATAGATAAAAGAACATTAATCATATAGTAAGCATTCTTCCAACTACGAATTGAAGAAACTCCCCCACTACGCTCATTCATCTCTACAGGCACTTCACTGATTTTCTTACCTTCTTTTAATATTTGTGTTGTAGAAATCGGTTCTGGATATTCCAAAGGATACTCCAAGGCAAATTGTTTAATTAATCCTTTATCAATAGCACGAAAGCCAGATGTCACATCATATAATTTTTCATGCGTAAAGCACTTAATAAAAGAAGAAATAATTTTGATTCCCATTTGTCTAGCCTTTGTAGATTTAAACTCACTTGTAGAACCCTCTACAAAACGAGATCCAATTGTCATATTAACCCTACCCTCAATAATAGGTTTACAAATGTCTTCCACATAATTCACATCATGCTGACCATCTCCATCGAATTGAATCGCAATATCATAATCATTTTCAAATGCATATTTATACCCTGTTTGAACAGCACCACCAATACCCAAATTATGAACTAACTTAATATGAGGAATATCATGCTCAACAAGTATTTGTTCTGTATTATCCTTTGATCCATCATTAATTACAATGTAATCCAAAGAATTAAAATGATTTTTATTATATTCATCAATTGTCTTAGTTGTAGACAATATTGAATCTTGTTCATTATAAGCTGGAATAATTAATAAAATCTTATTCATTAGAATCTCCTATTCTATTTAATCATGCTTTTTTAAATATTAGCACAACTATTATTGTACTACAAATTTCATAGATATATTAAAAAAATTCGTTCTCCCATTAGAGAACGAATACTATTTATAGAATATATTTAATTTTATAGATATTGACACCAGATTCATCATATACTTTATCAAATTTTACATAACCATTATTGAAATCAATATCACAATCTCCATTAGTAAATACATACTTTACTTTTGCTTTTTTTAAATCCTTATAAGACAAGTTAAGTGTTATATAATCATTTTGAAGTAATGCAAAGCTAGTATCTTCTTGTGTCAATATCACTTTAACATGTTCGTAGCGGTTATAGATTTTTTCATACTTTTTATCTGGATCCAATGTATGCCATAATTTTAAATTAGGATACGTATTCACAAAATTGATTGTAGGCGCACCACACATTACAGTAAAACTTGGTGTTTCAATACCACCAATCGTTACCCACTTTGATTTTGGATCTGTTGAAACAATTTTTTGGATTTCTTGAGCAGCCGGCTTTGTGTATACACTAGCTAATCCTATCGATATTGGTCTAACACATATTCCAGAACAAATGGATACAACACTAATCAAAATTCCAAACTTCTTGAAACCTTTATCTTTATAATTTGTCATTAAATAGAAAGATAAGAAGAAAATCAAAATGAATAATAATATCATTCGATATTTATTCAGATAATCTGCAAAAGAAAATTTACATATTAAAACGGATTCGCATGCAAATATAATAGCTATTATACTACCAACTATTGGCTTAATATGTTTTTCATCTTTGTAAAAAGACAACAAACGCATAATTAAAATAACTTGCACTAATCCAAGGATATCAATCATTCTAACACTAGTAGAGTGCGTAAAAAGTAACAATTTTGCGACAATTGGTGGTAAGCCAATTGTTGTATAGATAATCATTGGAATTTCTACAATCAATAAAAGAATAGATAGTAAATCTTTCTTTTTACTCTTTATAGAATAATACAAACTTAATAAAGTAGATAATGGAAACAAACAAAAGAAAACACCAGATTCACTATTGTTGTACATATCTTTAATCGGAAAGAACAAAGATTGTGCATAACACAATAGTTTACCAATCTCATTCGATCCATATTCTACACGTTTTCCTGGATATACCGTTTGATTAATAATTTGAATATATTCCTTTGTGCTAATAAAATAACTCAATACAAGTAAAATACAAATTACTATAGCTCCAAAAAAAATAAACCATTGTACTTTAGATTTCCCTTTGATTTGTTCAAAATTATCTTTTATCATCCATATTCCAATAGCTAAATAAACATAACCAACAGGAACTTGCCATGCCGGGTATAAGTTACATACAAAAATACTGAAACTTAAAGCTATTAATAAGCCAAATATAACTTGTTTTTTAAAGTTGTCTTCATTGATAAATTTGTAAAAAAACACTAATGTTGCTGTTCCACTTAATAGATAATTTGGAAAACCCCACCATAAAAAGTAAGATGAAAAAATAGTCAATGTTGTACCAGTAAATGCTACTAATTTATTTTTGGAAAGGATATAATATAATTCCATACAGAATAAAAAGGCAAACACAGGTACAAAATAGAAGTAAAAACTAAAGGCATTTTCTAAAGGCAATATTATAAATATTAGTTTCCATGGTTGGTAGGCTATCATAGCCAATCCCATATATACACCACTAATAATATTTAATGTATCTGTTCCCCTTAAAAGTGAATTATATTTACCAAATGAAGGATCATTCATTACAGAGGCAAAAATGCCTGGATTATTTACTAAAAACTCATCTGAACGTATAGTACGGATTTTTCCAAATATTGGATAAGATAAAGCATCTACCTTATCCCCTTGTATAGTCATAGTATAATAGGCCATTGAGTCACCATTGATTTTAAATATTGTGGCAAACAACAACAAACCTATCCCTATATACCAACGATATTTAAACATAAAATCATATATTTTCTTTACTGGATATACAAAATGCAAACTTAAAAAGAATACTACAAAAAACAATATAAATGCACGATATAATAAAATTCTTAATCCTCCAATTTGAATTCCGCTGTTCAATGTCCATACATTCGATGGCACATAAAATGCTAACAATAAAGAAACGCAGATTGAAAATAGAATAGCACATAATACTTTCTTGGAATTATGTCCTGTAATATGAAAAAGTAATCTATTTATCATAGATTACTCATTTCTTTCAAATAACGTGCCAATGCATCCCGCCAAGTAGGAAGTGGTTTAAATCCATTTTCTACGAGTTTAGATTTATCTAAACGAGAATTAAATGGACGAGCAGCCTTTGATAAACCATATTCTTCTGTTGTTACAGAATTTACTTTAGTAGTGTATCCAGCTTGTTTAAAGATTTCACACGCAAAATCATACCAGCTGATATATCCACCTTCATTAGTCGCATGATAATAACCATATTTATCGGTTTCAATCATATCAACTAATAATCTAGCTAAATCAAATGTATAGGTTGGCGTACCGATTTGATCATTTACGACTCGTAATGTATCAAATTTCTTTCCTACATTTAACATAGTCTTAATGAAGTTATTTCCATTCTTTCCAAATACCCACGCAATACGAACAATGAAATATTTAGATAAAGTTTTTGAAACAGCTAGTTCTCCACCTAGCTTAGTCTGACCATATACATTTAATGGTTTATAATCCTTACAATCTGGTTGCCAAGGCTTAGTTCCTTGTCCATCAAATACATAGTCTGTAGAAATATAAACCATCTTCGCATCTACTTCTTTACAAGCATCCGCAATATTTTGTGTACCATCCACATTGATAGCTTTTACCTTAGCCTGTTTGTCTTCATCTTCTGCTAAGTCTACCGCCGTCCATGCTGCACAGTGTACAACTACATCTGGTTTTACTGCTTTAATTGTATTCATTACAGCTTCTTTATTAGTGATATCCAAAGATATATATTCAGCTGTCGTTACATACGAACCATCCTGAATACCACTATAGCTTTCAGCTAAGTCTGTACCTACTCCAACATATCCTCTAGAAGCCAATTCATTCATTACATCATGACCCAATTGTCCAGCCACACCAGTCACAAAAATCTTCATAAGAAAACCTTCCTTTCGTTTAAGAAGAAAAGCTAAAGATTATTCCTTAGCTCTTCCTTTTTCTACATACATCTTTTCAAAATAGTTTTGGTATTCACCACTAATGATGTTTTCCCACCATTCTTTATTGTCTAAATACCATTGGATTGTCATTGGAATACCTGTATCAAATGTATATTTTGGTTTCCATCCAAGTTCTGTTTCCAACTTCGTAGGATCAATCGCATAACGCATGTCATGACCTTTTCTATCTGTTACATACGTAATTAAGCTTTCAGGTTTATTTAATGCATGTAATACAGTCTTCACAACTTCTAAGTTTGTTCTTTCGTTGTGACCACCCACATTATAAACTTCACCAACACGTCCCTTACGAACAATTAAATCAATAGCTACACAGTGATCATATACATGTAACCAGTCACGTACGTTTTCACCTGTTCCATATACTGGAATTGTTTCATCATTTAATGCACGAGAAATAATTAATGGAATTAATTTCTCTGGGAAATGATAAGGACCATAGTTATTTGAACAACGACTAATTGTTACTGGCAAACCATACGTTCTGTGGTATGCAAGAACAAATAAGTCAGCACTTGCCTTCGCACTTGAATAAGGACTTGAAGTGTGAAGTGGAGTGTTTTCAGTAAAGAACAAGTCAGGACGGTCTAATGGTAAATCACCATATACTTCGTCTGTAGATACTTGGTGATATCTTTGAATACCATACTTAACACAAGCATCTAATAATGTAGTTGTACCCATTACGTTTGTCTTTACAAAGATTTCTGGGTCTTCAATACTACGGTCAACATGACTTTCAGCCGCAAAGTTAACTACTACATCAAACTTTTCTTTTTCAAACAAATCCATGATAAATTCACGATCTGCAATATCACCCTTAATAAATTTATAGTTAGGCTTATCTTCTACAGGCTTACAAGTCTCTAAGTTACCTGCATATGTTAATTTATCCAAGTTTACAATCATATCCTCAGGATATTTATTTACCATATAATGTACAAAGTTTCCACCAATGAAACCAGCACCACCCGTTACTAAAATTTTCATTCTTTTATTCTCCTTTATAAACAAATTGATTATTCGATTCCTCTAAAGTAGGACCAATCTGATCTTTTTCACTCAATACAGGATCAATACCATTTAACAATGAACCCCAATCCACATTACAAGTAGGATCATCATAACGCATACCACCCTCAGATTCCTTGTTGTATACATTATCTACTTTATATCTAAACTCAACATTATCCGTTAAAGTTAAGAATCCATGCGCAAATCCCTGAGGAATAAAGAACTGTCTATGATTCTCTTCACTCAACTCAACACTTACCCATTGACCAAATGTTGGACTTCCCTTACGAATATCCACAGCCACATCAATCACTGTACCCTTCGTACAAGAAACCAATTTACTCTGTGCATAAGGCGGATTTTGCCAGTGCAAACCACGAAGCGTACCCTTCTGTGCACTAAAAGACATATTGTCCTGTACAAAATCGACTGTAATACCCATCTTCTCATATTTAGGCTTCGAATATGTCTCCGTAAAATACCCTCTATGATCACCAAATACATCCGTATCAATAATCAATACTCCAGGAATCTTTGTTTCAGTTACCTTCATCACTATACCCCCCATTACTTAATATACTTACGATCCATGATCTTCTTCAAATAAGCACCATACTGATTCTTCTTATAAATTTCATACGTAGCTGCCAATTCTTCATCACCAATCCAACCATTGTCATACGCAATCTCTTCAAGACACGCAATCTTACGATGCTGGTGCTCCTCAATTGTCTTCACAAAATTTGTCGCATCCACTAAAGACTCATGCGTACCCGTATCCAACCATGTAAATCCATCGCCAAGTAAAGTGACATTCAATTCACCATTCTCTAAATAAATACGGTTCAAATCTGTGATTTCCAATTCACCACGAGCACTCGGCTTCAAATTCTTCGCATACTCAACCACTTTATTATCATAGAAATATAATCCTGTTACCGCATAATTTGACTTAGGACAAGTTGGCTTTTCCTCTAAACTAATCGCCTTACCCTCAGAATCAAATTCTACAACACCAAAACGTTCAGGATCCTCTACATAATAACCAAATACGGTAGCCCCAACTTCATTTTCAGCAGCCGCGCGAAGACGCTTTGTCAAACCATGACCATGGAAAATATTATCACCCAAAATCATCGCACAACTATCATTACCAATAAACTCTTCACCCAAAATAAACGCTTGAGCAAGTCCATCCGGACTTGGCTGAACCTTATAAGAAAGCTCAATACCAAACTGATGACCATCCCCCAATAACTCTTTAAAACGAGGTGTATCATCCGGAGTTGAAATAATTAAAATCTCACGAATCCCAGCCTGCATTAAAATAGACATAGGATAATAAATCATTGGCTTGTCATAAATAGGAAGTAATTGTTTACTAGTCACCTTAGTCAAAGGATACAAACGAGTACCACTACCACCAGCTAAAATAATACCTTTCATAATAGACCTCCTTAATTAAATCAATTATATCATATATATAAAATAAACCCTAACGTTACGTTAGGGTCAAGAATTATTTTTAAATTATTACATTAAAGAAATGGATAACACTATAAATAGCAGGAATATCAATCAGAATTATGAATGGAATAAAATAGTAGATTCGATTGAATTTATTTAACAAACCATTCGATAAAGCTACACACAATAAAAGTACCAAAGGTAAGAAGTATCTTCCTTGTACACCTTCCGTAACAAAACTTCCAACTGTAGTCCAGTACAAATACATGCCTAAAATGATTAAAGCAACTTCTATCACAACAATGCAGATATACCAGAATCTGTTACAAAGCTTATGTTTCACACTTTCTGTGCATGTCGCAAAGATCATTGAAACAAAGAATAGATGGTAAGAAAGTTTTGGTATTTGGATGGCTAACCAGCCTAAATTACTGACCATTGTACTAATATAGAAATCTTTCTTTTCTAAAATAGTATGATATAACATTCTGAAAATATTCATTTTATCTTCCAATAAGAATTGAATTTGTTTACCACTATCCACATGTGCAGTCTTGTAATAAACTTTAAAAGCTTCAGATACAGTCATATCTTTTTTTAGATAATTTGAGATTATTAGAAGAAGCACAGCACTAAATATAAATAAAACAATTAATTTCACTTGTTCCTTTGAAATATGAAGTAATTTAGGAATCACCCCAAAATAAATACCAAATATTGGTAAATAGACGTATTTTGCTAAAAGAATAAATATAATTAAACTACAAACAATCACTATATCCTTTGTTTCAATCTTTTCCTTATCAAACAAATACAAGAAGTAAGCAACACTTAAAATACATGCTGCAATAATACTACAATCTGAAGAATAAGAAGCCGCCAATTGAATTAGCATTGGATTAAAGCAAAAAACAAAAAACACATTCTTTAATCTCGGTGTTATTTTAATTGAATATGAAACAATACTAATAAATAAAGCTAAGTTAGCCATTCTTCCTAGGTAATAACATGTATATAAAGATAAATGCAAAATCTTACCTAAACATAACGCAATTCCTGGCACTAAATAAACCAGTGCATTATAATTTGATGCTTCTTCAAACAATGTATACGTTGGATGAAAAGTAAAGCCAAAATTATTAAATACTTCAGCGTAAGATTTTAACTTTTGAATACCATAATCCGAATCAATATATACTTCTTTTATTGTTTTGATGTTTAAGTTGGAAATTAAATAAGCTCTTTGAAAGTGTGATTGCTCATCTGGTACATAATCCGGAAGCATCACAAACATAAAGGATATTCCGATTGGAATCATGAATAAAACAAACAATAAATCAATACGATCTTTTATTCTTTTAAATAGATAATAGAAATATACACAGAAGATATAACCAAATACAACAATTAAAATCAGGCTGACTATATTAAATTTTCGATCATCCCACCAATAAGAAAGATATCTTAAACCTGACAAAACAGATGCCGTTGCTAAAATCCATTCTATGACAAACAACCAAATCAATTTTATGCGTTTTATATTATGTTCCACTACCTTCAGTATTTTACTATCCTTATAATTTTTAATAGTTATCCCTAAAGGAATGAGCAACAACACAAAAGGTGTCATATATATCAACAATCTACTCATACCATCTATCCTCTTCTCTTTTTGCAAATAAATAAACCAGCTTGTTTAGTAACAACAATTTTATCATTCCTCTTTAATAACTCTTCAACATACTCCTTAAATTCATTTAATCTAGGCCCCAATATTTCATTTTGATTCCCATGACAAGACATAATATAATCAATCAATGGTTTTGACTCAGTAATTTCTAATGAATCTTGATAATCCTTTCGTTGAACATTGAAGAAGTATTCTTTTAAAATACTTTCTCCATTTTCTAAACCAAAGATATCATACAAACTATGATTCGATAGATTAATTCTAGAATCAAAGTTCTGTACAATTTCTGTGATTTCTTTCATATGGTTCTTTCCATATGTACTACAGTATAGTATTCCATTTGGTCTTAATACTCTATTTATTTCTTTTAAACCAAGATTTAAATCATTCAAATAGAATAGAACATGATTGGCAATAATAGAATCAAAGTACTCATCTTTGAAAGGAATCTTTTCAGCATCTGCCACAATACAGTTAAAATCAGAACCCAATTTATTTCTTACCTCTTCAACCATACCTTCACTAATATCCGATAAGAAGATTTCTCGATTTCTTAAATCAATTCTATTTTCTTGCCACAATTTACCATTACCACAACCAAGTTCTAACAATCGATTGACTTTACTAAAATCAATTTGATTGAATAACCAATTAAACCAACCCTGCTTATTTGTAGAATACTTTTCATGTAGTGATATACGATCATTTAAGTTCTTCGCATTCTTATATTGTTCAATAATATTCGTTTCCTCATTTGATAATTGAACTAAAGATAGAATCATATTCCAACTTAAATCCGGCGTTTGACTTGCTCTTTTTAAAGCATCCTTTAATGATTGTAAATGACTAATCTTATCTTCGATCAAATCAATCTGTAAATCAAAACTTTCTTTTAAGTTCGTATTATCCATAACCATAGGAAAGATTTCTTCAATACTAAACCCCAAGTGTTTTAAAGATAAAATCTTCTGTAACTTTAATAGATCCAAATCACTATATTGACGATACCCATTTTCCATAACAAAAGAGGGTTTTAATAACCCTATTTTGTCATAATATCGAATTGTTCTTTCACTCACATTCGCCAGTTTTGCGAATTGTCCTGTTTTATAGTAATTCATTTTTCAATCTTCGGATATGTAAATGGACCTTTATCCAAATCAAAGTTAGGATTATGGAAAGGATCTCCATTCTTTAATATTTCTGGCCATTTCTTTTGGAAACGTGCAATTTCACTTTGGAAACGAGCTTGTTTTTCTGGTGTATCCTCTAAGCCTCTAGATTTAGATTCATAGTGATACCAAACAGAGAATACATCTTCAACAATCCATTTATTTAAGCTTCTAATTTTTAAACATAAATCAACATCATTACATGCAACTTTAAAGTCTTCATCAAAGCCACCCACTTCGTCAAAGATTTCTCGTTTTGTCATTAAACAAGCAGCTGTTACTGCAGATACATCCCATGATACTCGAGGTCTGCCCATATATCCAAAATCATTTCTGTCGATCAATGAGAATGCAGCTGTCGCATAACCATGATATCCAACTACTACACCACAATGTTGCACTGTATCATCTTCATACAATAATTTAGCTCCAACAGCACCTACATCTTCTCTTTGACATACCCCTAGCATGTCTTCAATGGAATCTGGTTCAACGATTTTTGTATCATTATTTAAGAACAAGATATATTCACCATGCGTGTATCTCACTCCATAGTTATTGATCTTTGAATAGTTAAAATCACCCTCATAATAAATGACTTTTACATTTGAATATGTTTCTTCAAGTTCTTTATAGTAATCAAAAATCTCTTGTTCCGTCGAATTATTTTCAACAATCACAATCTCAATATTTGAATATGTATTTACATTCATTAAAGATTCAATACAACCCTTCAATAAATCTTTATGATTGTAGTTTGGAATCAAAATAGATACCAATGGATGATCCTTCACTGTATATTTGCAATGATACATTCCATATAAAGGACGAGGCAACATTTCAACAGTCGCATCAATACCAGCACGTTTAAAATGGGATTCAATCGCTTTTTTACCAGATGTATAACAATACATCTTACTTTCTGGATCCATAGCCGTTGATAATGGATGCATTCTCCAGTGATACAAAATCTTTGGAACGTGGTGTACACTATTTGCCTGCTCTACACATCTAAAGATAAAGTCATGATCTTGCGATCCATCATATTCACTACGCATTCCACCCACTTTACGAACAATATCCATGTTCACGACAAAGAAGTGTGTAATGTAGTTATGAGAACACAATAAGTCAATACTGAAATCTGGTTTAAAGTGTGGATCTTCAAATTTCTTTGTCTTATCATTCAACTTATCTTCATCCGAATATATACAATCATGATGAACTTCCTGCATGGAAGCTACAAATTCGTATAAACAATCCGGTGTCAATAAATCATCATGATCAAATAAACCCACATAATCACCTGTAACTAATTCTAAGGCACCATTCATATTTCCAGAAATACCATAGTTTTTTTCTAATTTCTTAAATACGATTCTTGAATCATCCCCATAATGTTCTTTCACGTATTTTTCTACTGAATCATTTGTACTTCCATCACCAATACACAATTGCCAATTTGAATACGACTGATTACGTACGGAATCAATCATTTCTTTTAAATATTCTTCTTTTGTATTAAATGTGGCAACAATAATACTAATCATTGGAGCAAATTCAAATTTAGTATTTCTTTGTCTTTCTAATTCTTCTTCCGTTACTTTAGTGGCATTAAACCATTCATCATATTCTGCCCAATTACTAGAGCCATGAACAATACGATCGATAACACCGGAAAAACCTTTTTTCTTTAAAATTCTAAAACCATTTTTTATATGTTGATAACTCATCATTTTAAATAGTTTAGGAACTTTTGAAATTACATTTTGACTAGGCGTCTTTTCTTGAAGAATTTCTTTACTTTGATAATTTTTAGTTTTCAACACAAATCTATACTTTTCTTTCGCATTCCCTTTCCATTTAATTGTATAACCACAATCAATTTGATCTTCATCAACCATAGATAAAGAATATAAATCAACTCTACCCTTTGATTTATAATCAAATTCAACTTCTTTTCCTGCTGCATTTAATATAGAGAATGTAATTGGTTCTTTCTCATACGAGAAAGCCCATCCCTTAACTTGATACGTTTTTGTTTCTTCATTATAACTAAACTCATCAATATAGTTTCTAATTCCTCTTTTATCTCTATATTTATTTATTTTTCTTTGATCATAATTCAAAATACATTCGCTCAATGTATCCGTATAAGCATTTACTTCAATTGAAGTAGGCTCAACATCACAAGGTACAGTTAATCTAAATCCAATATGCGTATTCTTAAAGCCCAAATCATAGCCATTTATAATGTCTTCACGACCAGGTCGAAATAACTCGAAATCAACTTCTTTTCCGTCCAGTTTAATGTGATAATTGACACTTTCATTATCTTCTTGATAGCACCAGCCAACAATGGTAATAAACTGTTTCGTTTTTAAATCATGAAACTCAAATCTTTCAATTCTGTATTTCAAAGTCATATTAACACCTACAATTCTTCCGCAAACCCTTTTTCCAACTTTTTGAAAATCATGTATCCAATACCTAAAACAACCAATGAAAAGACAAATACTAAACCTAAAGCTTTAAAATCAGGCCATTGATGATACATAAACGCATTACGATAAGAACCAATAATGGTTGTCAACGGGTTGATTGTTATTAGTGTATATAGAATACCTGCGCTTGATGCAGAGAATTGGCTTAGGTGATAAATAATTGGAGTTCCATACATCAACATATTTAAAATGAAGGCTACAATATTCTCAATATCTTGTACATATACATCGACTGCACTTAAAATCAATACAATGCCTAATGTTAGTAAAGATTGAACGATAAGAATTGGGAATACCGCAATAACATGATAGCTAAGTCCTGTACCTGTTCCAATACAGAAAATAATGATAATTAAGCATGAAATCAAAAAGTTTACAATTCCACTAAGAACTTGTGATAATGGAATGATTTCTCTTGGGAAATATACTTTTTTAATAATTCCCCCATTTGCCTTAATCGAACTAGTTCCCATATTTACGGATGTCATAAAGAATGTCCATGGAATAATACCTGTAATCAAATAAATTAAGTAATTTTCACCAGTTACTCCACGACCAAACAAGTATGGAAATACAATCCAATATACTACAACTTGTAACAATGGATTTAAAAAGGACCACAAGATTCCTAAAAAAGATCCTTTGTATCTACCACGAATATCCTTTTTAACATTCGTTTTTAATAACTCTCGATAATTATAGAGATTTTTAAATATACTCATACGCCATCACCTTCTATACATTTTCAAACTCAATTTCTTTAGAGGCCAAAATACATTCTTTCTCTTTACACTCAACTTTAAATTTATGTTTACCTTTTTCTAAGTTTGTTAAATCATACTGGAATTGCCATCCAATAGTATTTACATCCATAAATCCAACATAATGATCAAAGTATGCATCATATACATCTTTTCTATATGTACGATCCACTTTAATATCCATAAGATTTCCATCTAAATAGAAATGAATTGTGGCATCATCTGAATCCGAGATTTGCCATCCCTTAAACAAGTGTTGTTTATCTGTTGCATCCACTTTTGAAATATCTCTAGGACTATCAATATAAACAACAGCCTTACTTTTTTGTTTACCGCTCTCAATATTCTTTTGTCTTTCCTGCTTATGGTCTTGTGCCACTTGTTCTAAATACTCATCAACAACATAAGTAGGATCTCCATCTAAACGAAGTTGTCCCTTATAAATCCAGATAACACGAGTACACAAGTCTTTTACAACTTCCAAACTGTGTGTAACGATCACAATTGTTTTATTTGAATCACGCAATTCTCTTAATTTGTTATAACACTTTTCTTGGAAGTGTTGATCTCCTACAGCTAAAATTTCATCAATCAATAAGATTTCAGCATCTACATTAATGGCTACAGAGAAAGCTAAACGCATATACATACCAGAAGAATACGTACGAATTGGGTTATCAATAAATTCACCTAATTCACTAAATTCAATAATGTCATCAATACGAGCATCGATTTCTTTTCTAGTTAAACCGAAAATAGACGCATTAAAATAAATATTTTCTCGTCCCGTAAAATCGGGGTGGAACCCAGCCCCTAGCTCAAGCAACGAAGTTAACTTTCCATCCGTTTCAATTGTTCCTTTTGTTGGATAAATAATTTTTGTCATCAACTTTAATAAAGTTGATTTACCAGAACCATTCACACCAATTAAGGCTACAGTTTCCCCTTTTTTAATATTTAAATTTATATTGTTTAGTACCTGATGAAACTCAGGCTTTTTTCGATTCCAAAATATTAATTTTGTCTTTAACGTATTTGCCTTATCATATTCAACCTTGAACTGCTTCGACATATTACGTACTTCTATCGCATTTGTCTTATCCATTGGATTACCTCTCAAACATTCCTATTTTAGCATATTCACATCAAAAAAAGAACAAAAGTCCTTTTTATAACTTTGTTATTACTTCATTCCATGATTTACAAACATTCGGGCTTGTGTTCTTATACGTTGCTAAACTGAAAACATCTTCGTTCAATATAGCTTTTTTCATCTTTTCTTTTAAATCATTCGCATCATTTACATCAAAGAAACACACATTATCATATGTTCCTACAGTTTCATGAGCATATGGTAAATCAGCCACAATCATGGGCAAATCAAATTCCTTCGCTTCACTTATTGGTAACCCCCAAGTTTCAAGCTTTGAAGGAAAAATTAAACAACTAGATTTCTTATAATACGCAAACACTTCATCTAAAGATAATAATCCAGTAAAGTGAATGTTCGAAACAGAATTATACTGATTCACAACATCCTTTGCGTACGTATCTTCAGATCCATCAATAGTAAGCACAACTTGATATAAGTCTTGATTTATTTCACGATTTAATCTTTTTGTAGCTTCGCAAATAATCTCAAAATTTTTGAAATGACGACTCACACTTGGAAAAAAGAAAGTATATGGCTGCATCTTTTCAATATTTTGATACTTACTTGAATCAATTCCATGTTCAGCTCGCATTACACAAATTTGATTCAAATCCATATTCAATAGCTTCTGCATGGAACTGGCAATCCAATCTTGTTGAACAATCACATAATCATTGGCATGCACATTAATTTTATACAAATATTTATAGAATAGAGAAAACA
>OJKO01000166.1_pt1 | contig 31110 bp, 30 predicted proteins | sample 1596541 | NCBI WGS metagenome assembly OJKO01 (sample SAMEA4350163, study PRJEB24818) | metagenome | biome: human; feature: gut; material: faeces | place: Denmark | collected 2013-09
ATATATAATAAGGTATAAGGGCAATTCCGGATAGGGGTTGCCCTTATTTTTTGCCTGTTTCCCAGCCATTTTGCATTAAAATGCATATTTTTTTGAAAAAAGTTAGGGAAAAATTTGGTGGAATCGAAAAAATGTAGTACCTTTGCACTCGCAATTCAGAAATGATGCTTAAAGCAATGCTTAAGAGGTATCGTAGAGATGAGTAAGCGGGGTGTAGCGCAGCCCGGTAGCGCTCCTGTTTTGGGAACAGGTGGTCGCAGGTTCGAATCCTGTCGCCCCGACTCTATTTTTCTCTCACTCAAACCTTTAGCAAAGCACAAGCGGGGTGTAGCGCAGCCCGGTAGCGCTCCTGTTTTGGGAACAGGTGGTCGCAGGTTCGAATCCTGTCGCCCCGACACAAGAAAGCTAAGAAGAGTCAAATCTTCTTAGCTTTTTTGCTATATAAAACTCCCGCCCAGGATGGGCTGGAGGGGGATAACGGAACTGAGTAATTATTATATACGTTTTAATTTTATAGAATCATGATTATAACGATAGCGCGCCAGTGTGGATGTGGCGCTATTCGCGTGGGCAAGCTGCTCGCCGAAAAGTATGGTATTCCTTTTTATACCCGTAAAAATATGATGGAAATGGCTGAACAGAGAGGAGTGCTCGACGAGATGGAGGCTTTCTTCGATGAGCGGCCGGTAGATGAACTGCTCTTCTCGATGTCGTCGCTTGGCGAAACGCAGAGGGCGCTGACAGAAAAACCGCTCCATACACTTGCCGATATGATAGGCGATGAAGACTGTATCATCATCGGCCGTTGCGGAAACTATATCTTCCGCGAGCGCAAAGACCTGATTTCTGTTTTCCTGAGCGGCAATCTGGAGGCTCGCATCAAGGAGATTCAGGAGGAGAAGGGCTTTTCGTATGAGGAAGCTGAGGAGTTTGTAGAGCACACCGAGGATTGCAGAGTGGCTTATCATAAGTATTATACAGGCCTTACCTGGGGAAATGCCGATGATTACGACATCTGCCTGGATACTGTGCGCCTGGGCGTAGAAGAGACGGCAAGCCTCATTGAGCAGTACGTTAGCTTGATTTAGATTCAAAGGTTCAAAGTTCCAAGGTTTAAGGTTTAAAGTAATTCAACATGAAGTTTTTAATTCAATTTTTGATAATCATAGCTTTCTCCTTTGCGGGGGAATTGCTTCATTTTTTGCTGCCATTGCCTATTCCGGCAAGCATCTATGGCATCATCCTGCTCTTCCTTGCGCTGGAAACAAAACTGATCAAGGTGAAGCATATCCGCGAAACCAGCAGTTTCCTCATTGCCATCATGCCCGTGATGTTTATTCCGGCTGCCGTAGGACTCATTGATTCTTATCAGGATATCGGCAATGCATGGTTCCAGTATATCGTAGTTACGGTGGTCAGCACCTTCGTCGTGATGGGTGCTTCGGGCTGGATTACGCAGTTGGTAATCAGAAAAGGAAAGGAGGCGAAGAAATGAACCAGTTGTTCCAGGATTCTGTCTTCTTCGGCGTTCTCATCAGTCTGGCTGCCTACGGCATAGGCATGCTGCTGAAGCTGAAGACGGGATGGTCGCTGATGAACCCGCTGCTCATCTCCATCATCCTCGTCATCATCACGCTCCTGCTGACGGGCGTAGATTACAAGACCTATTCGGCAGGCGCCAACAGCATCAGCTATCTGCTCACACCAGCCACCATCTGTCTGGCTGTGCCACTTTATCAGCAGGTTGAGCTTCTGAAGAAGAATTATCGGGCTGTGCTGATTGGCATTGTTTCGGGCGTGCTGGCGAGTCTCTGCTCCGTGCTCATTCTCGCCCTCATCTTCCATTTCGACCATGCGTCCTACGTTACCTTCCTGCCTAAGAGCATCACTACCGCCATCGGTATCGGCGTTTCTGAGGAGTTGGGTGGTCATGTTTCGGTTTCGGTGGTCGTCATCATCGTAACAGGTGTGCTGGGCAACATCTTTGCCGAGAAATTCCTGAAGCTTCTCTCCATCAAAGAGCCTATTGCCAAAGGTATCGCCATCGGCTGTTCTGCCCATGCGCTGGGTACGGCAAAGGCGATGGAAATGGGTACCATAGAGGGAGCCATGAGCAGTCTGAGCATCGTGGTTTGCGGTGTGCTGACGGTTGTAGGCTCATCCATCTTTGCTCTGTTTATGTAGAGGCAGATACAATAATATTTCCCTTTTTCCGTTTTTATATATATGAAACGGAAAAAGGGATTTTTATATATAATGGGTGTAGGGATGGCGATGAGCGCCCTGCTTGCCAGTTGTGCCGACGATGAGAGTTTCTCAACGTCGAGGGGAGATGTGCTCTCGTTTTCGGTAGATACGCTGAAGATGGACACCACCTTCTCGAATGTGCCTACGCCTACCCGAAGCTTCTGGGTTTACAACCGTACGGGCAAGGCTCTGCGCTGCCAGTCGGTGCGTCTGGAAAATGGTAACCAGAAGGGCTACCGGGTGAATGTTGACGGCTCTTATTTGGGCAGCGAAGCGGGATTCCAGACGCAGAATGTGGAGATCAGGAAGGGTGACAGCATACGTGTGTTCGTAGAACTGACTTCGGCGATGCAGAACAGCAAAGAGCCGCAGCTGGTGAGCGACAACCTGGTGTTTGCGCTGGAAAGTGGCGTGGAGCAGAAGGTGAACCTGAGGGCGTTTTCATGGGATGCGATGAAACTCAATTCGCTCGAGGTGAAGCAGGACCAGCTGCTGGAGAGCACGCTGCCGGTAGTGGTTTATGGCGGCATCAGGGTTGATTCGGCGGCTACGCTGACCATTGCTCCGGGCACCCAACTCTATTTCCACGAGAATGCAGGTTTGCAGGTGTTCGGTTCGCTGAAGATTGAGGGCGAAAAGGACGACAGGGAAGTGGTGATGCGGGGCGACCGACTGGACCACATGTTCGATTATCTGCCTTATGACCGCACACCGGGACAATGGCAGGGCATCAGACTGATGTCTTCGGCTCATGACTGCAGGATTTCGTTTGCTGATATTCATAGTGCCTACGATGCTGTGATGATAGAAGCGGGCGATGCTACGAAGCAGAAACTGCTCATCGAGAATGCCACGATTCATAACAGTCAGGGCTACGGTGTGAGGATTGATTCTGCCAAGGTGCAGGTTTATAACTCTCAGATAACCAATTGTTTAAACCATCCGCTCTATGTTGAGGGTGGCGATGTTGAGGTAAACGGCTGCACCATAGCCCAGTTCTATCCGTTTGACGGGCGTCGCGAGTCTGCCATCGGTTTTGCCTCTCCGCTGCCTCGTTTCGAGGTGAGAAATTCGCTCGTAACGGGCTATCATGATGATGAGGTGGTCTGGGAGGCTCCGAAAGAGGAGGATGCCTTCAATTTCCTCTTCGACCATTGTGTGTTGCGCACGGAGAGGCTGGAGACGGACGACAGTCTGAAGTTCACCCATGTGGTTTATGAGGACATCAAGGATACGACGGTGTTTGCCGAGAAGCATTTCCGCCTTTTCGACACAGATAATCTGAAGTATGATTTCCATCTGAGCAAGGAGTCGGCAGCAATAGGAAAGGCAGCTGCCGAAACCCTGCCTGCAACCGACCGTGATGGTTTGCCGAGAAAGAAAGAGCAGCCTGCCGCAGGATGCTTTGAATATAGGGAGGAATAATGAGTATAAGGAGGAATAAGAAGAAAGCCCTACAGGAAAGTCTGCATGATGCAAACTTCCTGTAGGGCTTTTTCTTATATCCTGAGCCCTTTTTAAAAGTGGGCTCTGTAATCTTATTCCTTCATGTTCGAATCTACGAAGCTGAAGGGGAGAAGGTCTTTGATGCTGTCGAAGCAGTAGGTGCCGTTCTCGCCATAGAGCAGGATGCGTACGGGGCGCTGGTAGCGGTCTTCCATCTCCAGTATCACCTGGCGGCAGGCTCCGCATGGCGAGATAGGCGACTTGAGGAAACCATTTCCGTTTCTCGCTGCTATGGCGAGCGTCAGGATAGGCTGGTCGGGATAGTTGCTCTGGGCACCGAAGATGGCGCTGCGCTCGGCACAGAGTCCCGACGGGAAGGCGGCGTTCTCCTGGTTGGCTCCAATCACTATTCTGCCGTCGCCCAGCAGCAGGGCTGCTCCCACATAGAAGTGGCTGTAGTTAGCATACGCATTGCTGGTGGCAGCCTTCGCCCTGTTAACGAGCTCCTGCTCCTGCTGGCTCAACTCTGAGAGCTGAGCCACCATGTATCTGATGTTTAGGTTTTGCTCTTTCATAGATATAATGTTTTTATGATTTCTTTATTTCGTGTAGAAGTCGATGATGTCCTGCAGCGCCTTCTTGCATACTGCACAGAATTCCGGCGTTTCGTTGATGCGCATACGGCAGTCCTGCACACCGCGGTAAACGCCCTTCAAGCTGTATCCGGCACCTTCGAAGACACCCACCTTGCTCACCGCCTCCTTCTCTTTCTTTGAGAGCGGAGTAGGAATCTTGGTCTTCTTGTCTATCATGTTCTCCCATTTTCCGTGGAAATCGGCAAGGGTAGTGATGTTCTTCTCCCAAGGCTCTACATCGTGAGGATACATCGGTATCTGCTCCTGCTCGTAGGCGTATTCATCGGCAAGTCCGGCAAAGGAATGCCCAAACTCATGCACCACTACCGGCTTGAACCATTTCTGGTGGCAGGTGGTGAGATTGTATGAATTGAGGATGCCGCCACCGCCATACTTATCCGAATTTACCAGTACGATGATGTGCTCGTAAGGGGTACCTGCCAGCCAGTTGTGCAGGTCTTTGAGATGCAGGGTGGTAAGGTAGCGGTCGCTGTAGAAGGTGTCGAAATGAGAGCTGAGGGCGGTCTCGTGCCAGATGCCCTGGGCTGGGATGCTAGGTCCGCTCTGCTTGGATGGCGATTTTACGGCTACGATGTTGAAGCGGTCTCTCATGCTCTTGAAGGGTTCGTGGGCGAAGATGGCCTCTGTAGCTTCCTGCGCATCTTTCAGGAAGACAGGCATCTCTGCATCGGTATAGCCTTCAGCCACGTATGCGATGTGGATGCATCGGGTGGTGTCGGCAGCCTGCTGCAGGGTGACGTATGGTGTAGGCTTGTTGCCTTTCTGATGAATCAGAATGTCTTTCGGCGCTACCTGGTGGGTGAGCGTGGTGGTTATCTCGCGGCGGTTGTTGCGCAGGTCGAGGGTGATGTCTACGGTATCTTTCGGCATCGGAACGAGGAATACGTTCTCGAAACTCTGCGTGTTCTTCTCTGCCTCTGGATAGGAGAGCCATTCCTGGAAGAGGGTGGAGAAGGAGTTGCGGTAGATGATTTTGCCCGAGCGGTGGTCGCGTACGGTTATCTGTCCGTTGCCCTCTATCGGGAGTTCGGCCAGCCGCTGCCGTTTGCCGTACCAGCGTGGCATTACGTTGAGTTCGTCTACGGCTATCATCTGCTGCTTCTGGTTGCCGGCAAAGGTATAGTCTACCCGCAGCGTCTTGTCTGTGAAATAGTCGTCAAAGTTTTGCGCCTTTATTGTGCCGGGCGCCATCAGCATCGCCATGGTGGCGAGGGATAATATCATTCTCTTCATTGTATTTTCATTTAAAATTCACATTCACATTTCTCACCGAATCACCAAGTGACCGAATCACTAATCACTTATCTCACCCTCAGTCTTGTTCCTACGCTTACCGGGATGTTAGGGTCGAGATGGTTCATCTTGTAGAGTTTCTCCAGTCGGATGCCATACTTCTGCGAGATGGTGTACATGCTTTCGCCCGGCTGTATCACGTGAGGGCGCTTCTTATACTGCTTAGGTGCCTTGGAGCGTTTCTTTTTCAGATAGATGATGTCGCCCTTGTGCAGCACGGCGTGCTTGTTGCGCTCGTTGTAGCGAGCCAGTTTGCGCCAGCTGATGCCCACCTCCTTGCCTATACTCTTGAAGGTGTCGCCTTCGCGGGCATAGAGATAGTAATTCTTGTTGAAGATATGGATAGGGTGCAGCAGACCTTCGGCGTTTACAGGCTGGTCGGTACCGCTGTGGGTAGCCATGAAGCGGTCGTAGCGCTTGGCCTTGTCATACTGGTTGAGCTTGTAGAGCTCTATAATCTGTATCAGCTTGCTGGCATACTGCGGGTTGGTGGCGTAGCCGCAGGCTTTCAGTCCGCGAGCCCATCCCTTGTAGTCGTGCAGCGAGAGTTCGAAGAGGCGTGCGTAGCGTGGCTGGCGCGCCAGAAACTTGCTGTGGTCTTCGTAGCTGTCTCTTGCGTCCTGGTATACGCGGAAGCATTCGCCCCGGGCATCATCGTCGTGGTACTGGGTTGGGCCCGTCCAGTTGTGACATTTTATGCCGAAGTGGTTGTTGCCCTGGCGTACGAGGTCGCTCCTTCCTGCCGCACTCTCAAACAGTCCCTGTGCTAGGGTGATGCTGGCTGGAATGCGGTAACGGAGCATCTGCTCGATGGCAAGATCCTTATACTGATTGATATATGTCTGATAGGACTGGTTCCACTTCAGCTGTGCGCCCATCGGGAGGCAGCAGAGCAGAGCGAGCCCTAAAATATTTGCTTTTAGATGATTCATTCTGCAAAAATATAAAAAAAAACGGATAAATCGCGGTTTATTACAAAATTTTTAATATCTTTGCACAAAATATGACATACAAATGCAGGGGCTATCTGTCTTTTCTGAGAGAAACTGACTTGTTTTGTAGAAATAATGATTTTAATAATGAAAACTCGTACAAAAGTAATTATAGCTATCGGCTCTAACAGAAATCAGGAGGAGAATGTGTTGAAGGCGCATGAATATCTGAGATGTATGTTCAAGAACAGCCTCTTCGGTCCGCGCATGTGGACTGAGCCTATCGGACTGGAGAATTCAGATAAGTTTCTGAATCAGGTGATGTCGGGGGAGACCATCTGCTCTAAGAAGTCTGTGCTTGCCGCGCTGCGGAGTGTGGAGCAGAGATGCGGACGCAGAACCCGTGGTCCTTATCGTAAGGTAGATGTTCCGCTGGATCTCGACCTTCTGCTCTATGGCGATGAGAAATTGCACGAGAGCGAGTGGGAGCGTGATTATATTCAGAGTTCTATCAGCTACCTCGAAGAGAAGGATGCTAAGAGATAATGATTTTGGCACGGAAAAAAGAAAACGGGAACCCCGAATCTGGTATGTAGATTTACAATACCGGATTCGGGTTTTCTGTTGTAAGATTGAGTTCTATCACTCTTCCTTCTTTCAGCGACTTCTGCACGTTGATGATGCGCTGGTTGCTGCTGCCCCTGAAGAAGAGGTCTTCATCGCGCAATGCCTGTACGAAGGGGCCGTCTACCAATACATCGATTTGGCGGAGGAGTTCCAGCTGCTCGGGATTTTTTACTAGGTTTTCGAAGAGATAGCCCGTAAAGCACCAGATGCTCTTGCTGCTCTGCTCCCTGATGGCGCGCGCCAGCTCGGCAAAGCCCTTTGCCTGAAACATAGGGTCGCCGCCCGAGAAGGTGACGTTGGCGAAGGGGTCGCTCATGATTTCCTTCATCAGCTCGTCGGTAGAGGTCATCGTGCCGTGGCTGATGTCCCACGACTGCGGATTATGGCAGCCCGGACAATGGTTGGGGCATCCCGCACAGTAAATGGATGTGCGGAAGCCCGGACCGTCTACCATCGTATCATGTACGATGCTTAATACGCTAATCATTAATTAATAATCACTAATCATTAATCACTAATCACTACTTTTCTCCTCCGATATGGGTTACTCGGTCGTGGAGCTCGGCAAGCTTGCCGCTGTTCCAGCGGTCTGTAGTACCTACCAGATAACCGGTGATGCGCTGCAGCTTGTCTATGTGGTGGCTGCCGCACTTAGGACAAACCTCGAGGTGGGCGTCAGCATTCTCGTAGCCGCAGTCGAGACAGCGGTTGCGGTTGTGGTTTACTGAGCCGTAACCCATGTTGTACTTATCCATCATGTCTACCACGCTCTCGATAACAGAAGGGTTGTGGGTAGCATCGCCGTCAATCTCTACATAGAAGATGTGGCCGCCACGGGTCAGATCGTGGTATGGAGCCTCGATCTGTGCCTTCTTCAGGGCTGTACACTTATAGTATACAGGCACGTGGTTAGAGTTGGTATAATAGTCGCGGTCTGTAATGCCAGGGATGACGCCAAACTGCTTTCTGTCCTTCTTAGTGAACTTACCGCTCAATCCCTCGGCTGGAGTGGCCAGGATAGAGTAGTTGTGATGATACTGCTCGCTGAACTCGTTGGCACGGTCGCGCATGTAGGTAACAATCTTCAGTCCCAGCTCCTGTGCCTTCTCGCTCTCGCCGTGGTGCTTGCCGATGAGGGCAACCAGGCATTCTGCCAATCCGATGAAGCCGATACCCAGGGTTCCGTGGTTGATGACGCTCTCGATGGTCTCTTCCGGCTTCAGGTTTTCTGCGCCTACCCAGAGATACTTCATGAGCAGAGGGAACTGCTTGGCCATCGCCGTCTTCTGGAACTGGAAGCGTTCGTCGAGCTGCTTGGCTGTGATGTCGAGGATATTGTCGAGCTTGGCAAAGAACATGTCGATGCGCTGCTTTTCGTCTTCGATGCCCATGCACTCGATGGCGAGCTTCACGATGTTGATGGTAGAGAAGCTCAGGTTACCGCGGGCGATGCTGGTCTTCTCGCCCCAGCGGTCTTCGAACACGCGGGTACGGCAGCCCATGGTTGCAATCTCCCACTTGTAGCGCTCCGGATCATCAGCACGCCACTTCTCGTTCTGGTTGAAGGTGGCGTCGAGGTTCAGGAAGTTAGGGAAGAAACGACGGGCTGTTACCTTGCACGCCAGCTTGTAGAGGTCGTAGTTTCTGTCCTCAGGCAGATAGTTTACGCCTCTCTTCTTCTTCCATATCTGGATAGGGAAGATGGCTGTTTCGCCATTGCCTACGCCCTGATAGGTGCTCTGCAGGATTTCGCGCATGATGCAGCGGCCCTCGGCGCTGGTATCGGTACCATAGTTGATGCTTGAGAATACTACCTGGTTACCGCCGCGGCTGTGGATAGTGTTCATGTTGTGGATGAATGCCTCCATCGCCTGATGCACGCGGTTTACGGTCTTGTTGATGGCGTGCTGCTCCAGGCGTTCGCGGCCCTGCAATCCGTCGAGCGGCTTCTCTATGTAGTCGTCGATTGGCGCATCATAGAGGTTGCTCAGGTCTTCGCCTGTCAGCTTCTCCAGGTTCTTCACCTCTTCCTGGTACGACATGCGTACGTATGGAGCCAGATAGAAGTCGAAGGCTGGGATGGCCTGACCGCCGTGCATCTCGTTCTGGCAGGTCTCGAGAGAGATGCAAGCCAGCACGGCTGCGGTCTCGATGCGCTTGGCAGGACGGCTTGAACCGTGACCGGCTGTGAATCCGTGGTTCAGAATCACGTCGAGCGGATGCTGCACGCAGGTGAGACTCTTGGTTGGGTAATAGTCCTTATCGTGAATATGTATATAGTTGTGCATGACGGCGTCGCGTACATCCTCTGAGAGGAGGTAGTCGTCGACGAATGGTTTAGTGGTTTCTGAAGCGAACTTCATCATCATGCCGGCTGGTGTGTCGGCATTCATGTTGGCGTTTTCACGGGTGATGTCGTTGTTCTTGGCATTGACGATGCTCATGAACACGTCGCGTGTCTTCGCCTTGCGGGCGATGTTACGCTGGTTACGGTATGCGATATACTTCTGGGCAACATCTTTGCGGGCACTCTTCATGAGTTCCAGCTCGATGGCGTCCTGAATGGCCTCAACGCTCATCTGGCTCTTGCCGCGATAAGAGATGTGGTCGGTTATCTGCTCGATAAGAGTGGTATCTTCACCCTTGTCGGTGTGCAACATGGCCTTGCGAATGGCTGCCATAATTTTCTGTTCGTTGAATCCAACGATGCGTCCGTCACGCTTTACTACTGTCTGGATCATTTTAGTATTACTTTTACGATTAATGTTTAAATTACTTAGTATTAAGTCTTTATGACTTGAAGAGGTAGATATGTACCTCCTTTTGACATTGCAAAGATATAAAATATTTCTGAAAGTAATTACTTTTGGACAACTTTTTTATCGTTAAAAAATATTAAGTTGCTGATAATCAGTAGGAAACAAAAATGTTTTGGAAAACTTTGACAAATTTCTGTTTTCCGAAACGTTTAAGTTGTTATCTATCAGCGTGTTGCGCATTTTGTGCGCTTGTGTGCGTTTTTCCCCTTGTTGTCTGTGTGCCGTGCAGGGGGTGGAAATGAAAATCGCCGCAACGCCCGTGTATAGGGCATTGCGGCGATTCGGGGGTGATTATTTTGCTTGTCGCTTATAGTCGAGCGCAGCTCCGATGGCGGTGCAGAATTCCGAGTATTTCGGTATTCTGAACCTCACTCCGTAGAGTTTCTCCATGGCTGGGAACACCTCGCGGCATTGCGGCAGCAGGGTGAGGTTGCCGATGAGCACGAAATCCTTGATGCCCGATTCGAGCGATGAGAGGATGGTAGCCGAACCTATCGACTGCAGCACCATCCAGATGAGTCCCATGGCGATGTCTTCGCGCGAAGCGTTGGCCTTGGCGTTGCTGAAGAGCGATGCGGTGGCGTTCATCGGGAGTCCGGGCAGAGGCTTGGCGCTGATGTCGCCTATCAGCAGGTTTATCTTGCTCACGTCGCCGTCCTTGGCCAGGTTGATGATCTGCTTGATGTCATCGGTCTTGAGCATGATGCGGCTCAGTCCTGCCAGGGTTCCGCCGCCTATGCCGATGCCTCCGATGTGCCTTATCTCGTTGTCATCGCATTTTACGAGCGATGTACCGGTTCCCATGCTCACCACGATCATGCGGTCGAGCTTGCTCTCATATCGGGCGCCCAGTCCGTCGGCCACGAACTCCTCGCTCTTCGAGGTAGGCAGTCCGTAGATGGGCTCGTCGATATAGGCTGAACCTACGCCTGTGAGCATCACCTGTTCTACATCGCTCAGCGCAATCTTGTTGTCGTGAAGATACTTGCCGAAGGCTCCGTAGAGCGAGGTGATAGGGTCGGTGGCCTTGATGCGGATGGGGCTTACCACCACGCCGCTTTCATCGATGCCCACAATCTTGGTCGTAGAGATGCCTACGTCGATTCCTATAACAATCTTTTTCATTCCTTTATATATATAATAATGTGTATTTTCGCAGATGATGCCCTTCTAGAGCACGCCCATCTTGCAGAAGGTGATGAGCACGGCGTAGCCTACTAGTATGCTCAGGATGCCCACCGTGAGTCCTGCCTTCACCATGTCGCTCTGCTGGATAAGGCCGGTAGAGTAGGCGATGGCGTTAGGAGGGGTTGAGATAGGCAGCGACATGGCGCAGCTGGCCGATACCGCTACTCCGATGAGGATGGTAGAGGTGCCGCCGATGGTATTGAGCTTGTCGCCCATGCCGGCGCATACCACCGTGAGGATTGGGATGAGCAGGGCAGCGGTGGCGGTGTTAGAGATGAAGTTGCTCAGGATGAAGCATACCAGTCCGGATACGATCATGATGACCAGCGGATTGAATTCTGCAAACGGAATGCTCTTCACGGCTGCCTCGGCCAGACCTGTGCCGTTCATCGCCAATCCGAGGGCGAATCCGCCTGCCACCATCCAGATGACAGCCCAGTCAATCTCCTTCAGGTCCTTGGCTGTAACCACTCCCGTAAGGGCGAATATGGCGATAGGGAGCATGGCCACGGTGTTGGCGTTGATGCCCAGCTGCTTGCCGAATACCCAGAGCACGATGGTTGCAAGGAAGGTGACGGCCACTACCGTGGTGCGCCAGTTGTGCTGCATGTTGCCCTCGATGTTGAGCTCGATGGTCGTGGCAGAGAACGGGAACATCTTGCGTATGATGATCCATGCCATCACGAGCATGATGAGCACCATAGGGACCATGATCAGCATCCAATCGCCGAAGCTGATGCCCAGGTTGAGTCCTGCTGGGTCGTTCAATACCTTGAAGGCGAAGGCGTTAGGCGGTGTTCCGATAGGGGTTCCCATACCGCCCAGGTTGGCTCCGATAGGTATGGCCATGGTGAGCGCCACGCGGCCCTTGCCCGAAGGCGGCAATGATTTGAACACCGGTGTGAGAAAGGTGAGCATCATGGCGGCGGTGGCTGTATTTGAGATGAACATCGAGAAGATGCCGGTGATGAGCATGAAACCCAGCAGCACGTTCTCAGAACGCTTGCCGAATGGCGCAATCAGGGCCTTCGCCATCATCACGTCGAGTCCGCTCTTGGTAGCGGCTATGGCAAGTACGAAACCGCCCAGGAAGAGGATGATGGTAGGGTCGGCGAAGCACGCCATCACACCCTGATAGTCGAGCAGCTTGCCCATCTCTGCCTCCGAGCCTTGCATTATCTTAAAGGCGGAGTCGCTGACGAAGAACAGCAGCACGAAAATGATCACTACGCTGGTAGCCCATGCCGGTATGGCCTCGGTGAGCCAGAGCATCACAGCCATGACGAAGATGGCGATGACGCGCTGCTGCACGATGGTTAGCCCCTCGATGCCGAAGCTATCGATGGGCAGGTTCCAGACGATAACGGTAAGCAGAGCCGTTATGAGAAACAGCAATGCTTTCTTGCGATTAAAATCGCCATTCAATACTTTCTTTACAGTTTCTTGCATTATCTTTCTGTCTTAAGGATTATTTTCTTGCAAAAATACGTGTTTTTTTTGTATTTAGCAAGTTTTTTTGCAGAAATAGTGAAAAAAATGCCGAAAAATGTTGTTATTTCAAGAAAAAATGCTATATTTGCAGTGGATTTGCCGATAGCGGCTATCGGTGATGCCGAAAACATGGAGCACCCGGAAGGGTGATTCAGCGAACCTAATATTGTCTAATCAATTAAAAGGAGATAAGGAAATGAACAAGTCTGTAGTATTTATCATCATCCTGCTCGTGATAGTTCTCTCTATCATCGTATCGCAGTACTTCCACAAGCGCCACCATGAATATAAGATGGCAGACATCGAGAAGGCTATCCGCAAGGCTTATCCTAAGGGTATAGGCTCGATAAGCAAGGAAGAACTGGTAACAGCTGTGAAGAAGCACTTCCACTGTTCGGCGAAGGAGGCTCATTATATAATAGGTGTAGCTCGCCGCAAGAAGCTGGTTGATATCGCTGCAGACTATGTTACCATCATGTTTTGAAATAAGATAAGAACATTATATACGTTTTAGCCGTGAGGCTAGGATTCGATTTAGTTTGAAAAAAAGTATTATTTATTTGAGGCACAAAGGATTGTTAGCGACATGCTGATTTCGAAGGGGTTATGTGTGGGTTAGCATGTTGTGTTCGGGACGTCTGGCAAATTGCCTTCTATCTAAATTGCCAGACAAAGTTTACCTCCCTAGGACTTTTTAAGACCTGGGGAGGGTTTTAGTTTTCAGGCTCAGCACCTTTTATTCAAGTCCATCGCCGCCGGTTTCGCTTCCGGTTCCGCCAGTAGAATCGCCGCCCGTTGGGGTGTCGCCTCCGGGTGGATTATCGCCGTCGGATGGGGTAGTAGGAGGCGTATCGGTAGAGGTAACCTGCTTCACCACCTTGCCGTTTCTATCGTAGCAGGTGATGTTGACGGAAGTCTCTTCGAGTTCCTTCTTGATGTCGGTGTTAGGCACGAAGATGATGTATCGGCGGGTGATGAGGTTGGCGCTCACCTTGTTCACATCCTCTACGGCGGTAGAGTTAAGACCGAATCGGAGGCTGCCCAGTCCTGGCACAGCCACGCTGTGGCCCTCGGTGGCCCATGCTGCAATCACTTCGCCTATGGCCGACCATCCGGCGTTGATCACCGCCTTAGGCAATCCGCTGCGCACGGCGGCTTCTTCTATCACCTTCGTGGCGTTGAGCTGGCTGTAGAGTTCAGCCTGCATCACGAATGCCCACTTTTGCTTACCTTTTTCGAACGCTACGTTGCGCTCAATTGCTTTTACTTTAATACCCATAATTCAAATCGTTTTTTTAATGGTTAAACAAATCAGTCTACATGCAGCTGGTAACGCCGAGCGTGGTGCCTACGGCAGTAAGTACGGCGATAATCACCTGCAAGATAGTTTTCCAAACTTCCTTTTTCATTTTCTTTTTTCCTTTCTTTTTTTTAATGGTTCAACAATCAGTTTTTTTTAGTGGTTAATTCAGCCTATCTCTGAACGACAATGCAAAGATATAACATTTTTCTCTGAAAAACAATAGTTGTCCCGAATCACGTGCATCCTTGTCCCGAATCACGTGCATTCTTGTCCCGAATCACGTGCATTCCTTCCTCATATCCCATTCTCTTCCGCCTAATTTAACATTATATGGCATGTTTTGCCTTTCCAACTGCGCCCCGATGCAGTCGGCGCTACGTCCCGACGTATCGTCATCTGCGTCGGGACGCAGATGGCGGTGCGTCGCCACGCAGTTTTGGGAGCATCGGGCGCACAGTTACTTGCTATGTGGGTTAGCTGGTGGATAGAAGGAAAGGCAAAAATGTGAATGTGAATGTGAATTTGAAATGTTTTTCAATGTTACCTGAAGGAGAAGCGTATAATCGTGTTTAAGTAATAGTAGCCATTATAATAGGTTAATATTATATATATAATAAGGTACGCGCGAGAGGACTGAATTTCATTCACAATATCCAATTAAAGGAATGGATGGAACAACCCCGATACATTGATTTACATTTCAAATTCACATTCACATTCACATTTTGTTTTGATGGTTTTATAAAAAAAAGACAATTTGATAAAAAATAATTTAGAATTTATTTGTTTATTCGGGGAAAAAGTGTTACTTTTGTAGTTGCTATGGAAAATAACTTTCATGGTACAACTTAAATCGCAAGCCAATGACTGGACGAACTAAAAACAGCACAGAAAAGACTTCTTTTGTTGTCTTCAAGTATGATTTCTGCAAAAGCCGGAATCTTTCAAGTATCGAGGGTACTCTACCCTTGGATTTTCTCGAAATGTCATCGCCTGAAAAATATCAGGAATGTCAGACTGGTTTCGAGAAGGTAATGGACAGTTTGCTGAAAAGCAAGAAAATGACTTTGGTGGAATCACGGAAGAATGAGGAAGACGTTATTCACGACAACCGAATATTGGGATTTCGCGAAGGTGTGGCTGTGCTGGATGTATGCGCAGACAAAAAAGAATTTTATTGGAGTAACTTTAAGGAGAAATAAAATTCACAACCAGCCTTTCTGTAAGGTAATCATTGATAATCGCCCCAACAGAGGTTTCCTTTTTGTGGAAGAATCTAGAATCTTCGGCGGCAAAAGGGGACAGGACAAGGTGGTGGCTCTTCTGCGTGATAATATCAACAGGGTGGCGAATCAATATGGCTGGAATATGGTGATTTCTGCCAAGTTGCCACCTGGTGATTTCTTTGATGCCGTGGCTGAAAGAATCAAGGCTGGCTGCAGACCAAGGGCTGTGGTGTTTTCTTTTCCTCGCCATCAGTCTCTCAGCGATGCGCCATATTCCTTTGTCATGCAATTACAGATGCAGCAATCATTAATGGAGTGTCTCAATGCCAGTATGTATGAGGTAAAATTTGGTACAGATAAAGGTAAGCAGTTGCACTTAGACAAGGCAAACAGAGACATTGCCTTGATGGTGAACCTGTGCAGCAAGGAAGATTACGGCATCAAGGTATACTATTGGAAAGGTCCGTGCACCTCTTCCCGTTCGCTGAAACGAACCAAGGTGAAAATCTCCGATGTTGAGATTGTTGCTCTGGTTAATGGAGATGCTGTCTGTTGCGATTGTCATGGAGATTCTCGGTTTGCTTTGATCAATTCTCTTGATGTGATTCTTGATGATTTAAATGGTTACGACGATGAGGTTATTTAAGATGAAGACCAGACAGATGGTAGATAAATCTTTTTCGCAACACATGATTTATCAGGTTTTCAGAGCCATCACCCATGATATCTTCAATGATAAGACGTGGTTTCCTACGTCCAGATGTTCATGCGAGGATGTTTTTTATGAGGTGTTCTGCATCGTAGACAAAATGATGTTTTCGCATACCGATACGGAGAGCCGCCTTGCCTTTGTGGAAGGAATAGGGCAATATGAGAAAAACTATGTTGACGAGGATGAGTATGCTACAGCTCAGGACGAGCGGCAGAGAATCGTATTTGTCATCCTGTATATGGCAGCTGTGATACTTCAGATGATGCCTTTGGAGTCGAAAGTGTTTCAATTTTGCTCAATGATTATGGGGCAATGGAGAGGCTACGTAACTCAGGAGTTTTCTCAGCGGTGCCTCGGAGCAGTCGTGAAGAACCATGAGGTGGTTGAGCGGCTGGCAGCCAATATCGGTTATTATGGCGAGGATGGTTTCTTCGTTTCATCTCAGATTAATGAACTGATGCGCCAGAACAATGATGAAGATTATCTGCACGGATTCGAGCCTGAACAGAAGAGAACATTGGAATTGGAAGTGACAGACGATGAGCATCAGGAAAACGGCGGGCAGGAAAAAACGGAAGAAGAAAATAAGGAGAAATGGGGCGACTTGAGCCAGGGAGAAAGAGTAAAGCGAGCCTTGCAGAAGATGATAGACGAGAAGGCTATTCCTTTGAAGAAAGACTATGCCCTGATTATGGAGGCGCTCTCTGAAATCAAAGATTTTGATGGCAAATTTGATAATGGCGCATCTTTCTGCAAGTATCTTACAGGGAAGCTGAAAATGCCTTCCGACCTGACCAATGCCAGTGTCATCTCCAAGCGTTTCTCCAAAATGCGTGGCGAATTTCCCAACTGGAGTTTTGATGATGTAAGAGATCCTAACGCCCGGGAGGAACTCAACAATATCGCAAAGCGTTTTGTTTCCATCTACCGTAAGGGACAGTAAGAAGCGGGGAAATGATTGCTTCTTGTGAGTGTTGGCAAGTTTTAGATGGAATGTTAAAAACGTAAAATAGAGCAAGTTTTAGGCATATTCTACGTTTAACAATAGAATAGGTTTAATAAACAAATTAGGATATGAAGTATTTAGTAAAAAAATCAGTCTTACTACTGTTGGTAGTCTTGGCTTTTTGTGCGTGTGACAACAGCAATGACAATGGTGAAGTTATTCCGCCCAATCCACAGTCATCGAAAACTGTCGTCAATTATACTGGCGAAGTAGAGTATGTGGTGGATGCGCCACAAATTCGTGAGGATATAGAGCAGGATTTGAAGGCAAACCCTCCTTTTGGAGGAAGCAAGAAATATCAGTTTATCATGAAAAGTCACTCGAAGCTTATGCTATATGCGGTGAATCCTGAGGACGATAAGTCTGCTGACGGATATATACTGGACATCGCTGGTAAAGTGGAGAGTAATGACAATTATAGATTGTTCCCTGCCACATCTGCAAATGCTTGGTATAAGATGGATATTGTGCCTATCGCCACAAAGGATGGCAAGCCTGTTGCAACATACGATGTGTTTATAAAGCAAAATATTCCTTCTTCTATACTTCATAGCAAGATGTATTTCTGCGAAGACCTTACGGAGAAATATCGCCAGAAGTTCCCTAATGAAGACATTCATGCCGTGGTTCGCCGTTTGGTTCTTTCTTATGTCAGTGTGGGTGATATTATAAAGGAATAGGAACATATCTGAACAGAAGAATTTTTAGAAATAATACAGTATCAGCACTTTTTGCTTCGTTTGCAAGCAGAAAGTGCTTTTTTTATGCCTTCAGATGAGCTGGAGGCTTAGCGGAAGGCTTAGTTGCCGGCGATGAGGCTTAGTAGGAGGCGAACCGGCAGGACGCCTATTGCCGGGGAGGCTTTTTTTCCTTACTTTTGCATTCAGAAATAATCAATGATTGGGATTATGGAAAAAGGAAAGAAAATACCTCCACAGGAAGCGTCTCGGACTAATCCAGTGGCAAAGCCTGAGGATACCAAGGGCGGAATCAATAACAAGGTATCATCTGGTTTGATAGGAAAAAAGCTGGCTGAACAGGCTGAAGAGAATGAAGAGATGCCCATGCATCACCTGATTGCCGATAAGGATTATCCGTCGGGCATCAGAGAATGGATGATCACTTCGCCTTCTGACCTCAAGTATCCTACGCTGGTGGTGGCTGCAGCCATGCTCAGCGTTTATCTTACACGTGTCAGAATACAGTATGTGTATGATAATCAGGGAGAAAAATCGGCCATCGTGTTGCAGGTCATCGTAGAGGGCGAGCAGTCGAGTGGAAAGTCGTTTGCCAGATACATCATGCGTACCCTGATGAAACCTTTCATCGAGCGCGACAGCGAAATGAGAGCCAAGGAGCAGGAGTATGCTGCCCTGAAGCGACGCCAGGGAAAGAAGGACGGCAAGCTGCCACCCGAACCGAAGACCGACATCACCATCCTGCCCGAAACCGTATCGCTCACCATGTTTATCAAGCGATGCGATGCAGCCGTCAAACTTTATGGTGCTCCGAAGACGCTCTTCGAATTTGCCGATGAGATTTCTGCCATCGTGCATTCTGCCAAGCGCCAGTTTGCCGACCTCTCGCAGGTTATCAAGACGGCATACGATCTGGGCAGCGTCTATGGTCAGGATTTCATGAGCGAATCCAGCTATAGTGCCATGGTAGATGCCTTGCTGTCGTTCGTTTTCTGCGGCACCCAGAGTGCGGTGAGCAGATATATGAACAAGGCTGCCATTGAGGGCGGTGCTGTAACCCGAACCATCTTATGCCCGCTCATCAGTCATCTGGGCGACAATCCGCCACAGTTTCAGGCGTTGACCGATACGCAGCGTAATGAGCTGGAGAATACATTGGATAAGCTCTTCGGGTTGTGCTACGAGGAAGATGGAAAATTCCATCAGGAGATAGAGGAAGATATGAGCTGGCTCTACAAGACGGTGGTAAAATGGTGTAACGACTGCCGCCAGCAGGTGGTGAAAACCATGTCCAAGTCGATGGATGTCTTCTACAAGCGCAGTTCGGTTTCAGCCTTCCGCATCGCTGCCCTCATGCAAGTGCTTTACAAAGTGGAAGGGAAGAAGAGCGAGAAGGAAATCCGGAAACTGGTTAGGCAGACCTATCTGGCTTGTGCCGACCGCATCTTGCAGAATATGTTGCAGCGGTGGGGCAAGGCTTTCGAGCAGATTTCTGCCGAGGGCGAAGGAGAGCCTTATCATACTGTAGACTATTTCAGCGAGTTGCCGCAGGAATTCTCTTATCAGTTCCTGGAGGAATTTCTTAAGCAGAAGGAGCTCAAGACGCCTGCCCGTAACATGGTGTGCAACTGGCGCAGATGGGGATGGCTCGAAAAACCAGCAAAGGGCGAGGATAGAAAGGTGCTTAGAAAGACGCAGCAGAAAGGCACTATTGGTGATGGTAATATTAAAAAAGACAATTAGAAGATGGCAGAATATATTGATTCAAATACGCTCTCTAAACTTAGAGCTATCAGCATCCTGGAGGTTGCAGATGAATTGGGAATGGGTTTGCGGTATCATAATGCCCTTTGTATCAGTCATAATGATACCCATCCGAGTTTGCATTTCTGGACATCTACCAACACTTGTCATTGCTTTGCATGCGGGTGGGGTGGAGATAATATCGATCTGGTGATGAAACGGGAGAATCTCTCTTTTTCGGAGGCTTGCCAATGGCTGTGCAGAAGATTCAATATCAGCGCCGGTAATCATTCTGCGGGAAACCGTAAGGATGTGCTTCATCGGGATAAAGCTGTTGCTGAGCATAGAAAATCTGAATGTGATACGGACAGACTCAATCTCAGAGGCGAGTTTCAGCATAAGCCTGACGTAGATTATCTGATGCGTATGCTCATGGGTAAGAAACTGACAGATAAAGCCAAGGATTTCCTGTTCTATCAGAGAAAGCTGCGCCCGGAATATATCTATTGGTGTAGAGTGGTGAGCACAGATTTCTCCATTGCTGGCTATCGCTTTGGTGGAAAGTTTTTTGATGGTCCTTCCCTGTTGATTCCCTATTATGACGTTCATGGCAATCTGCTGACGGTTCAGAGCAGATATCTGGGAGATAAGACTGAAGAAAAACCGCGGTTTAAGTTTGCACCAGGTAGCAAGCCGATGGTATATGGGATGCAGATCTTGCCGCAGGTGACAGAAAAAGAGCCATTGGTTATTACCGAGGGATGTACCGACTGCTGGAGCGCTATGTCTATGGGTTACAAGGCAATAGCCATCCCGAGTGCTACGCTTTGTAATGAAGAATGTCGCAATCTTTTAGCGGGAAGGAATCTTCACATGTGGCCTGATCAGGACAAACCGGGCCTCGGTCTTTATATGAAACTGAAGGAAATGTTCCCTCAGCTGGTGTACCATCAGTTGCCGGAAGGTTGCAAGGATTTGTCTGATTATTACCAGTCGTTTTACGTTCAGAAAATGTGAAAGTGAATGTGAATTTCAAATGTTTTTCTATTGTTGTTTTTAAGTTGTTGCGTGTTATGATGAAGTTGTTTTTAAATCGTTTACGTAGAGATCATGGCGCCATTGTTGGTCGCCTTAGTCAGGAAGTAGTTAATCGCCAGGGTATCGTTGTAGGCCATCAGTACATTTGTGATACGATGGAGCGCGAGGGTGGCTGTCTGGAGCCGGGTGAATATCACATCATGGTGGCTAAATGCAAATGCTTCGCCCGCCAGATGCTTTTCCTCGAACCGATAAGGGATGATTCTTCTTCATCTTCCTCTCTTCCTCTCCCCGAAACCTGCAAGCTTTGCCGCATGGAGCGCAAGAGTCATGAGTTCGGGTGTCTGGAAGAGCTTTATGCCCTTCCTTGTCCCATGATGCAGCCGGGCAATGGTCCGTTCCGGCTTCGCAAGGGCGGTATCCTTATCGGTGAGGCCCATGCTCCCGGGTTCGTTCTCAAGAGTCAGGAACGCTTCCTCCAGCTCTTCGACCGGGTGAAGAAGGCGATGGTCAGGGGCAGCGAGGTAGTGGTAGTGATAGAATAGAAAATGGGGGGGTAAGGGACATCTTGGCAAGAAAAACTGCATTTTCTCGGTTTCCCAGAAGTTTCATTGCGTAAAAATCATCATATTATTTTCAATTATTCTTAGTCCTTATAATCTACCTTGATCACGATGACGCGGATGGTCTGGATAACCTCTCTTGCAGCCACATTTCTGTGCTGGATTATGACAGCAGGTATGCGCACCGGCGACCATTGATGTACTGAAAAAAAGGGCTATGCCACAGATAATCTTCTTCATTTTGACTTATTAAATTGTAGTGTTAGTTAAATTTGAGGGCAAAAGTACAAAGAATATCGAGAAAACAAACGGAAAATGGAGATTTCTTCGTACCTTTGCACACATATTTTGTAAGATTATGAAGAAACTGTATATTCTTTTGTGTGGGGCAACGGCGGCTCTGCTGATGACGGCATGCCAGGGAGGAAAGACGGCTGCTGCTGATGCGGAGGCTGGCGATACCCTGGAGATGAAGTACGCCAAGTTGCTTACCATCGTGAAACATGGTGATGGGGAAGAGAGTTCCGATGCAGCAGAAGGTGTTGATTATCAGTATACTGAGGCTATTATCGCCAACCCCTGGAAGGCGGGAACGATGCTGCATCGCTACATCCTGATTCCGAAGGGAGAGGAGGGGGATAAGACGGTGGCGATGCTTGCCAGAAGGCACAGCACGGGGGCGAGATGCACTACCGATACCGTGCGCACGCCGGTGGAGAGGAGTGCCGTTTTCATCGCTCCCCATTGCCAGCTGATGTACGAAATGGGCTGCCAGCAGGCCATCCGTGGTGTCTGCGATCTCGATTACATCAATATTCCGGATGTAAAGAAGAGGGCTGCTCTTTCCGGGAATACTTCTGCTCAGAATCCTATCGAGGATTGCGGTTCGAGCATGGCACCCGACATCGAGCGCATCATCGCCCTGAACCCCGAAGCCATCCTCCTTTCGCCTTTCGAAAACAGCGGAGGATATGGCAAGCTCGACAAGCTGCACGTGCCCATCATCGAGGCTGCCGACTATATGGAGTCTTCGCCACTGGGCAGGGCGGAATGGATGAAATTCTACGGCATGCTCTTTAAAAAAGACGGGAATGCACCGAAGACCGCTCTTGCTGCATCTTGCGAACCAAAGGCAGATTCGCTCTTTGCGAAGATAGAAAAGGAATATCTGAAGCTGAAAGCTGAGGCAGCCGGGTATCCGAAGGGCCTCTCTATCCTGACCGAAAGAAAGACGGGAAATGTATGGTATGTGCCTGGAGGTCAGAGTACTATCGGTATTCTGCTGAAGGATGCCAACGCCCGTTATATCTTCGAGGACGATGAACACAGCGGAAGTCTGGCGATGAGTCCGGAGCAAATCTTGGCGAAGGGAAAGCAGGTGGATGTATGGGCGTTCAAGTATTTCGGTGGTGCCCCTCTTTCGCAGACTCAACTGCTTCAGGAATATGACGGCTACAAGGCTCTTGCTGCCTTCAGCCGGGGTAATATCTATCAAGTAGATACCTCTACGGTACCCTATTTCGAGCTTACGAGTTTCCATCCCGAACTGCTGCTCAGAGAGTTCATCATCCTGGCTCATGGCGAGCGGTTCGGCAAATTGAGATTCTATAAGAAATAGGGCTTTAATCAGAGATTTTACAAGAAATAGTTTTAGTGAATGAAAACCATCGTTTTAGGGGCAATCGCCATTATCATACTGTTTTTCGCCAACCTGGCATGGGGGAGTGTAAACATCCCATGGCAGGACGTGGGGGCGATTATTTCGGGCTCTCAGACTGACGAAACCTACCGCTATATTCTGTTGGAATCGCGACTGCCGGCGGCGATTGCCGCTTTGCTTTCGGGCGCAGCCCTCGCCACGAGCGGCTTGCTCCTGCAGACAGCCTTCTGCAATCCCCTGGCGGGTCCTGACGTATTCGGTATCAGCAGCGGAGCCGGACTGGCTGTAGCCATCGTGATGCTTGCCTTTGGCGGCAATATTGCCCTGGATGATTTAGGGGTAGGTTTTCTGGGCGATGCCGGCAACTATGCCATCGGCGGTTTCCTGGCTATCCTCATCGCTGCCTTTATAGGGGCTATGGTGGTGATGGGCATCATCACCTTCTTTTCTGCCATTGTGCGCAGCCATACGGTACTGCTCATCATCGGACTGATGGTGGGCTATCTTGCCAGCAGCGCCATCTCATTGCTCAATTTCTTCAGCACGGCAGAGGGCGTGAAATCGTATATGGTTTGGGGCATGGGCAGCTTTGGTAATGTTTCGAGCCAGCAGATGATGTTCTTCATCCCGTTGGCCCTCATTGCCCTGGCTGCGTCTCTGCTCCTTGTAAAACCGCTGAACGCCATGCTGTTAGGCGAACAGTATGCCGAGAATCTGGGCTTCAATATCAGGCGTCTGCGCATCGTTCTGCTCATCATCACCGGTCTTCTTACGGCTGTGGTTACCGCCTTCTGTGGTCCCATCGTCTTCATCGGTCTGGCAACGCCGCATATCGCCCGCCTCATCATCGGCACGGAGAATCATCGCCGTCTGTTGCCCGTCACGATGCTGATGGGTGCAGCCATTGCCCTTCTCTGCAATCTCTTCTGCACCCTTCCGTCGGACGGTGGCATCATCCCCCTGAATGCCGTCACCCCGCTGTTCGGCGCCCCCGTCATCATCTATGTGTTGGTGAAAAAGCGCATCTAATTGCATATAAAAAAGCGTTTCTAGTTCGAAGAGATGAACCAGAAACGCTTTCTTTGTTATACTATGTTTTACTTGCGGAAGTTCTGTTACTTATTCACGACATTAATCGGATTGCCCTCGAGGAATGCCTTTACGTTGGCGGCTACCTGCTTGTTGAGGCGCTCGCGAGCCTCGTAGGTGGCCCAGGCAATATGAGGGGTGAGGTAAGCATTAGGCTCGCCGAAGAGCGGATTCTCCTTTGATGGTGGCTCCTGAGCCATCACGTCGGCACAGTAGGCACCCAGACTGCCTTCGTGGAGGGCAGCAGCTACGGCCTCCTCATCTACCAGCGGACCGCGACCCGTATTAACCAGGATGGCGGTATCCTTCATCTTCTCCAGACTCTCCTTATTGATGAAATGATAGGTGTCATCAGAAAGCGGACAATGGAGCGAGAGAATATCGCTCGTGGCAAGCAAACCCTCCTTGCTCACCTTCTGGATCCACTCAGGCAGATCGCTCGAATTCTTGCTGGTGCAGGCACAGATGTTCATGCCAAACTGGCGGGCGATGTTGGCAACTTTCATGCCGATATTGCCCAGTCCCATGATACCCAGGGTCTTGCCGGCAAGCTCCATCAGTGGGGTATCCCAATAACAGAAATCCTTATTGTAAGCCCAGCGCTCGTTGCGGTTCTCCTGGGTATAATGCTCTACGCGGTTGGTTACGGCAAGGATGAGGGCAAAGGTCATCTGCGCCACGCTGTCGGTGCTGTAGGCAGGAATATTGGTTACGATGATGCCCTGTTTCCTGGCAGCCTCGATGTCTACCACGTTGAAACCGGTAGCCTGGATACCGATGTATTTCAGTTTAGGAAGCTGCGCCAGTGTCTCTGCATCTATCTGCACCTTGTTCAGAAGGATGATGTCGGCATCCTTGGCACGTTCCACTTTCTCTGCATCTGATGTGCGAGGATAAACTACCACCTCGCCCAGTTTCTCCAGAAGATGATAATCCAAATCTCCCGGGTTTGCGGCATAGCCGTCTAGAATAACAATCTTCATAAATTTTTCCCGTTTTCTGTTGTTATAAAAATCAAGACCCATCTGTCCTGACAAATCTGAGTCTGAGTTTATTTTAATGGGAAAAGCCTTCCCCTTGAGAAAGAGAAAGGCTTTTCCGTATGTATGGTTTATTCGTTCATCAAGTAGTTCTTGAATGATGCGAAATCCTTGGTCATCTGGATGCTCTTCTTCTCACCCTTCATGAATTCTGCAAGGCGTGCAGGAATCTCTATGTCGCTGTCAAGGATGCTGTCTACCTTCTCCTTGAACTTGGCTGGATGAGCGGTCTCGAGGAACACGCCAACCTCACCTGGCTTCAACTGCTCCTTCAGGGCGCGATAGCCGCAAGCTCCGTGAGGGTCAAGCACATACTTGGTTTCATTGTAGCACTGCTTCATGGTTTCTGCAATTTGCTCGTCCTTGTATGTAGCACCACCGATGTAGGCAGCGATGGCATCGTGATCGCCCTTGTAGAGGTCGTAGATGCGGGCAAAGTTTGATGGGTCGCCTACGTCCATGGCATTGGCGATGGTCTGCTTGCTAGGTTGTGGATTGTACTTGCCTGTCTGCAGATACTCGTAGAAGATGTCGTTGGCGTTGTTGGCTGCGATGAAGCGGTGGATAGGCAATCCCATCTCATGACCGAAGAGTCCGGCTGTGATGTTGCCGAAGTTGCCGCTAGGTACGCAGATAACCAGCTTGTCGGCGAGACCCTTCTCCTTCATGCGGGCATAGGCATTGAAATAATAGAATGCCTGAGGCAGGAAGCGGGCTACGTTGATAGAGTTGGCTGAGGTGAGCTTCATGTGCTTGTTGAGCTCCTCGTCCATGAACGCAGATTTCACCAGTGCCTGGCAGTCGTCGAATACGCCATCAACCTCGAGGGCTGTGATGTTCTGGCCGAGGGTAGTGAACTGGCTCTCCTGAATCTTGCTCACCTTGCCCTTAGGATAGAGCACGTAAACATGGATGCCGTCAACGCCGAGGAAACCGTTGGCAACAGCCGAACCGGTATCGCCCGATGTAGCTACGAGCACATTCACCTCTTCCTTGCCCTCCTGACGTACGAAGTACTGCAGGAGACGGGCCATGAAGCGCGCACCCACATCCTTGAAGGCGAGGGTAGGACCATGGAACAGCTCGAGAGAGTAGATGTTTGGCTCTACCTCGACTACAGGGCAGTCGAATGCCAGGGTATCGTATACAATCTTCTTCAATGACTCGGCATCAACGTCCTCGCCAAAGAAGGCATCAGCTACCTTGTAGGCAATCTCCTGGAAGGAGAGTTTCTCGATGTTGTCGAAGAAATCCTGTGGCAACTTCTTGATGATTTCTGGCATATAGAGGCCACGGTCTTCTGCCAGACCTTTAACTACCGCCTTGTGAAGGTCGGCGATAGGTGCTTTCTTATTTGTTGAATAATATTTCATTTTTTACTTTTAACTTTGAGATTTGAACATTAAACTTTATGATTAGCTTTGGGGACTATCATGAAGCCGTTGATTTTAATTGATCGCCATGAAGGCATTCATGAATTCCTGCAGCTGCAGCATGCCGTAACCGCCACTCACGCAGCTTACCTCGTCATACTTCTCTACGCTATCCGGCTCCATGCCAGGGTAATAGATGATGAAAGGCACAGGCTCCTTTACGTGGGTACGGATCTCTACCGGAGTAGGATGGTCGGGGAGAACTGCGATGCATACCGGCTCGTCCCAGGTGCTTACCTCATCGAAGATAGGCTTGATGAGTCGCTGATCGAGGTTCTCGATAGTCTTCAGCTTCAGTTCCAGATCGCCATCATGACCTGCCTCGTCGCTCGCCTCTACGTGAACATAAACGAAGTCGTCGCCGTCCTTCAATGCCTGGATAGCTGCAGCTGCCTTGCCCTCATAGTTGGTATTGGCAAGACCGGTAGCGCCCTCAACGATGATGTTGCGCAGACCGGCGTAATGGCCGATGCCTCGAATCAGGTCTACGGCAGAAATCACAGAACCCTTCTTGATCTGTGGATACATCTGGGAGAGGGTGAGCATGTGCGGACGGTAACCGCCGCCCCAAGGCCAGATAAGATTGGCCATTCGTTCGCCACGCTCCTTGCGCGCCACATTGAAAGGATGATTCTCCAGGAGTTCCTGACTCTCGAGAATCAGCTGGTTCAGAAGGTCGGCTGTATCACGACGGCTGATGTGACCCTCATCGCCTCCAATCTCCGGCAAGATAGGTTTCACCATCAGCTTATGCCATTCCTCGTTGGGATGATCATGAGGTGGGGCACAGTCGATATGCTTGTTTCCGTGCTTCACCACCAGAAGATGGCGATACTGGATGCCGGTAACAAACTTGACATCAGGATATTTCTTGCCGAGGGTATCGTTGAGATACTTGATGAGCACATCCGCATCTTCCGTTTCCAGGTTACCACCGTTGTGGGTGATAATCTTGCCGTCCTGCACATTGATGATGTTGCAGCGCAGGGCAAGGTCGGTAGGCTCCAGTTCATAGCCGATGCTGGCAGCCTCCAGCGGTCCGCGTCCTTCGTAAACCTCGTTCTGGTCATAGCCCATGATAGAGCTGTTGGCTACCTCAGAACCCGGATGGAATCCATCTGGCACGGTAACGAGTCTTCCTGTCTTGCCCTTCTTGGCAAGCATATCCATATAGGGTTTGTTGGCGTATTGCAGGAGAGTCTTTCCACCCAGTCTTTCTACCGGGTGGTCAGCCATTCCGTCGCCAAGAATGATAATATGTTTCATCTCTTCTTTTAATGTTAAGTGTTAAATGTTAGCGATACTCATGATGTTGGCGAATACACCGGCAGCAGTTACGCTGGCTCCGGCACCATAGCCCTGAATCATCATAGGGTATTCCTTATAGCGCTCGGTGGTGAGCAGCACGATGTTGTTGGAACCTTCCAGATTGTAGAACGGATGCTCTGGACCTACAGCCTGCAAACCTACGCTTGTCTTGCCGCCATCCAGGGTAGCAACGAAGCGCCAGCGTTTGTGCTCTACATCGAGCGCCTTACGCTTAGCCTCGAAATCGGCATCGAGCTCAGGAAGTTTCTTCCAGAAGTTGTCGAGCGAACCCTTGAAGTATTTGTCTGGCACGAAGAGGTTTTTCTCTACATCTTCCTGCTCTACGCGGTAACCTGCCTCGCGGGAGAGAATCACCAGCTTGCGAATCACGTCCATACCGCTCAGGTCGATACGTGGATCTGGCTCGCTGTAGCCCTTCTCCTTAGCCAGTCTCACGGTCTCAGAGAATGGGACGACGCTGGAGATGGCGTTAAAGATAAAGTTGAGCGTACCTGAGAGAACTGCCTCAATCTTAAGGATTTTATCTCCGGAGTTGCGGAGGTCGTTGATGGTTCCGATGATAGGAAGACCAGCACCTACGTTGGTCTCAAAACGGAATACTACACCACGCTGGATGGCAGTCTTCTTCAGTTTCTCGTAGTTCTCATATTCGCTTGATGCAGCTATCTTGTTGGCTGCGATAATGCTTACGTTGTGCTCCAGCAGACTCTGGTAGAGAGCGGCTACATCCTTGCTGGCAGTACAGTCTACAAACACGCTGTTGAAGATGTTCATCGCCAGGATGGTATCGCGCAGAACCTCTGGAGTGCTTGGGTCTGATTTCTTCAGTTCCTCGCTGTAGTTCTCGAGATCAATACCATCGCGGTTGAAGATGGCGTTCTTGGAAGAAGCGATACCCACCACGTTGAGCTTCAGTTTGCTGCGCTCCATGAGGTCGGCATACTGGTTCTTGATCTGCTCGATAAGCTTTCCGCCCACGGTACCCACACCGCAGATGAAGAGGTTCAGCACCTTGTATTCTGAAAGGAAGAAACTGTCGTGGAGTACGTTGAGTGACTTTCTCAGATAATCGCTCTTCACTACGAACGAGATGTTGGTCTCTGAAGCACCCTGTGCACAGGCGATGACGGAAATACCGCTGCGGCCGAGGGTTCCGAAGAGCTTACCGGCGATACCGGCAGCATGCTTCATGTTTTCACCCACGATGGCGATAGTAGCCAAGCCCTTCTCTGCGTGCATTGGGAACATGGCACCATCGGCAATCTCGTTGTGGAACTCATTGTTCAATACCTTTACAGCCTCTTCTACATCCTGCTCGCGCACACCGATAGAGGTTGAGTTCTCTGATGATGCCTGTGACACCATGAACACAGAGATGCCCTCGTTGGCAAGAGCGGTGAAGATACGGCGGTTTACACCAATCACACCGACCATGGAAAGACCGGTTACGGTGATGAGCGCTGTACCGTTGATGGAAGAGATACCCTTGATAGGCTTCTGGTCGCCATCTATCTTGTTCTTGATGATGGTGCCCGGAGCATCTGGGTTGAAGGTGTTCTTAACCTTGATAGGAATATTCTTGACACAAACCGGGTAGATGGTTGGAGGGTAGATGACCTTTGCACCAAAGTTGCAAAGCTCCATCGCCTCAACGTAACTCAGTTCGTTGATGGTATAAGCTGATTTGATGACACGTGGGTCAGCGGTCATGAAACCGTCTACATCAGTCCAGATTTCGAGCACTTCTGCATCGAGGGCAGCTGCTATGATGGCAGCTGTGTAGTCGCTACCGCCACGGCCAAGGTTGGTGGTGCGATCTGTGTTCTTGTCACGGCTGATAAAACCCGGAACGAGAGATATGCGTGGAATTTCTGCAAAGGCTTCTTTTACCAGTTTGTTGGTCAGCTCGCTGTCGAGTACATGCTTGCCTTTGCCGTTCTTGCGCTCAGTCTTGATGAAGTTGCGGGAGTCGAACCATTTGGCTCCACGAATCAAAGTGGCAACAATCTTGGAACTGAGTCTTTCACCATAACTCACGATGGCATCCTGCGTTTTCTCGCTGAGGTCGTGGATGAGGTACACACCAAAATAGATGCTCTTCAACTGCTCGAAGAGGGCATCAACCGATTTGAATAAGTTTTCTCTGTCTGTAGTGTCGGTGATGATGGTATCTATCATCTTGTGGTGGCGATCAACCATGGCTTCGAATTCTACTTTCCACTGTTCATCACCCTTGAGGGCAAGTTGAGAGGTTTGCAAGAGTTTGTCCGTGATACCGCCAAGCGCGCTCACGACAACCACTACACTCTGTTTCTTAGCCTCGTTTTCAACGATACGTTTCAAGCTGAGGATGCTTTTTACGGAACCAACCGATGTTCCGCCGAATTTTAATACTTTCATATGTTCTTGAATTTTACGTTGGTAATGTAATGCCTCCCCCGAAACGACCGGGGCCGAAGCAGAACTTGAGGGCAAATGTACGAATAATATATCAAACTGCCAAGGATTTTAACAAAAAAAGTAGCATATTGTAGATAAAAAAGCTATTTCAGTAGATAATTATAGGCTCTTCCTCTCCCTTATACCTTATTATATATATAAAAAACGTTGAAATGTTTGGGTGTTTCGGATTATTTGCTTAATTTTGCGCTTGCAATTCAATGCATAAAAGACATAAGCATAACAAACATAAGAAGGAACGAATGAAATATCTTTTATTCTCAGATATCCACGGCTGTTTGCCAGCCCTGGAAAAGGTCCTCGATTTCTTCGAGGCTGAACATTGTGACATGATGTGCATCATGGGGGATATCATCAATTATGGTCCCCGCAACCGCATTCCGGAAGGAATCGATCCTAAGGGTATCGTAGAAAGACTGAATGCGCTGGCAGATAAGATTGTCGCTGTGCGTGGCAACTGCGATGCGGAAGTAGACCAGATGCTCCTCGATTTCCCTATCATGGAGACCTATGCCTTGCTGGTAGACGGAGGCAAGCGCTATCTTCTGACTCATGGACATGTATACAATAAAGAGAACATGCCGAAGGGTCCTTACGAGGCTATGATCTATGGACACTCCCATCTCTGGGAACTCTCTCATAACGAGAAGGGGCAGGCCATCGTAAATACCGGCAGCATCACCTTCCCGAAGGGTGGCAATCCGCCAACCTTTGCAACATTGGAAGATGGTAAGTTCACCATGTATCAGCTGGATACGCTCGAAGTGCTGGCTACAATGGAAGCATGAAAAAGTGAAAGTGAAAAGTGAATTGTGAATGTAATGCGAAATCCGTAATATGGAATCGGTCACTTGTCACTCGTCACTTTTATAAAACTAATCATAAAGTTCAAAGTAAATGATTCAAGAATACCAGATAAGAATTCTGCCCGAACAGGCAGCAAGCGAGGAAGGCATCAAGCGTTATCTCGCCAAAGAAAAGGGATTGGATGTAAGAACGCTCAACCAGGTGAGGGTTTTGAAGAGAAGCATCGATGCCCGTCAGCGCACTATCTTTGTCAACCTGAAGGTGCGTGCTTATATCAACGAATTTCCGCAGGACGACCAGTATG
>OJKO01000167.1_pt1 | contig 31055 bp, 31 predicted proteins | sample 1596541 | NCBI WGS metagenome assembly OJKO01 (sample SAMEA4350163, study PRJEB24818) | metagenome | biome: human; feature: gut; material: faeces | place: Denmark | collected 2013-09
AACAAAGTGGTGAATATGACCCATTTTTAGTAAATTCATAAATTTAAGTTTTCTTAACCTAATACGGAAACCCTACAATAATTTAAAGCCGGTATTTTCACATAACCCTACACTATTTTAGAGCACCAATTTTCCTGCGCTTTTACTGTAATATATACTTATTTTCTTCAATCAATCGAATTACTTTTCGTACAAATTGTACACTTACCAAATCATTGACTTTATGACCCGTCGTTTCTAACTCACTAATTTCAATAATAGGTAAAGAATACTTTTCTACATCCTCTTCTTTAATTGGTGTATGGAAAGTATGTCCATAATCCAAATCATAAAACAAGTAATAGTGATATATTGGTTCATCCTTAAGTTCTACATCTCCAAAGTACACAATGGAATAATCATCATCCATATAATGTCCTTCGTAAAAGAATTGTTTCTTGTACTTTTTGTACTCCTCAGTTTCGTAGCTGTAGATTCTTTCAGTCTCATAACCAATGAATTCTTTGTGGATACAAATGGGTGTCAAAATTTGCAACAACATATCTTTCATGCGATACATCTCTAGTTTCTTTTCTCTAGCTCCTTCAATAAATACAGAATTATCTACGTATCGATGACATCTCGAATACGCTCTTTGTTTCCTTTCTTTATCACGATAGTTTTTGGCTCGTTTATTCACACTGTACAAACAATCCACTAACATTTGTTTGGTGATAATGTGATTTAAAAGATTATCCCTATATTCTTTTGGTGTTTTCATATTTGTCCTCCATTTTCGTATAATATTCAAATCTATAATTCCTATTTGAGAACAAATATTTGTATATTTATTATATCATTAATAATCACTTTTTAGAGATAAATAATTCTACTGACATTTCTGTACGTTTTGACATTTATGTTTTAAAAATAGCGGACTTGCCGCTATTCTTTTAGTACAGATCCAATTGTTTGTAGTAAAGATTGAATTTCAATCGGTTTCGAAACATGTTCACTCATACCTGCATCTAAACAATCTTTACGATCTTCTTCAAAGGCATTGGCCGTTAAGGCAATGATTGGAAGTTTGCTTCGATCATCTGGCAAAGAACGTATGACTTTGCAAGCTTCAAAGCCATTCATTCTTGGCATTTGAATATCCATTAATATGCAATCGAAACAATCCACCGCATTTTCCTTTACCATCATTACGGCTTCTAATCCATCCTTCGCCCAAGTCACTTTAATCCCTTTGTCTTCAAGTAGTGTTTGCGCAATTTCAGCATTTAAATCATTGTCTTCCACAAGAAGAATATGTTTTCCTGTAAGATCAATTTCTTTATCATCCACTTCTTTGACTTCTTGTTCTTCTATGATATATCGATGAGGAAGATTTACAACGACGGTTGTCCCCTTACCTTCTTCACTTTCGATACTTATAGTTCCATGCATTAGATCTACCAGTTTTTTAACGATTGGCATACCCAATCCAGTTCCTATTACACCTGATTCACTGGATGTTCTTTGTCTTGTGAAGTTCTCAAAGATATATGGCAAATAATCTTTTGAAATGCCAATACCTGTATCTTGAATAATACCCTTATAGTCGGATACCCCTTCTTCTCTTTCAATTTCTTCTAAAGAAAAAGAAATAGTTCCACCAGCATCCGTGTATTTGATCGCATTACTCATTAGGTTTACATAGATTTCTCTGATTTTTAAAGAGTCCGTCAAAATCATATTATGTTTAATATTCACTGAATAATTTAGTGTTTGATTCTTCTGACGAATATCGGGTTCAAAGAATTGTAGAAGATTATCACAAGACGTATAAACATCCCATGGTTTTTCTTTCAATTCTTCTTTCCCACTCTCAATTTTAGACATTTCTAAAATATTATTGATCAAAGAAAGTAAGTATTGACTGGATTCATCAATTTTTTCGAGATAATTTCTAGACACTTCTTGATCATCCCAATGACTTTTCATCAATTCACTAAAACCAATTATGGCATTTAATGGTGTTCTTAAATCGTGAGACATATTAAATAAGAATGCACTTTTAGCTGCACTTCCTTCTTTGGCTTGTTCTAAAGCTTTTTTCAACATGACCATATTTGAAATATCTAAAAATACCGTAATGATAATGCGTTCATGATCTGGATTCATAAAAACTTTTGACTTTGCGAGTGCATGAACTTCATAAGTTTCTTTAGGATTAATGATTACTTCAAAATCTACGAAATTATCATATTTTCTTAATGCGATCAAGCGCTCATTTATGGTTGAATCTGGATATTCAAACTTTTCAAATATCGAACGCATCTTACTTTGCGCATTTTCAAATGAATCTATATGAAACATATCTAAAGCTCTTTTATTTAAATGTACAATTTTATGTTCCTTTACGGTATATGCGAATACACCACAAGGTAATTCATCTAAAATTTCCTTATAGTAATCATTCTGCGCAACATTTTGATTCCGCAATTTCTCATTGGTTTCTGCAAGATATGTTTCTAAGATCTTATCCTTTTCTAAACGTACAATATCACTTATATCCTGATGAATCCCTGCAATCGTACCATCTTCCATTTTCTTACCTGAACAGCGAATCATCATGACCCCTTTTTCTGGATGTAAAAACCGATACACTATTTCCGTTCTTTCTTCGCTTAGTTTTCTTACGTATTCTCCAAATTGCTCTTGATCTTCAGGATGTACATGTGATAAATGAAATTTTAAGCATGCTTGTGCATCCATTTCTTTTGGTACTCCAATTAAATCTAAAAAGCAATCATTCCCATACAATTGATTTCCATCTAATTTCCATATTCCTATTGTGTTCTCTTTTAAAACTTGATTTATTATTTTGTCCATGCAATTATTATATCTAATAATGATAGCGTTCTCAATGAAAGGGCGGAAAAAAGTATTATTGAAATATAAAATTGTGTTATGATTAAAAAAATATTTTTTTGAAAAGGAAGTGAAATATATGCGCGTAGTCATTAAAGTAGGTACAAGTACTTTGGCATACGAAAATACAGGTCTATTACATATTCGTAGAATGAAACAGTTATGTGAAGTACTTAGTGACATTAAAAATGCAGGACATGAAGTCATTCTTGTATCAAGTGGTGCCATCGGAATGGGCATGGGAAAATTGGGATTGGATTCAAAGCCGCATGATCTTCCAGGAAAACAAGCTTGTGCAGCCATTGGACAATGTGAATTGATGTATACCTATGATTCTTTATTTTCGCAATACAATCATATTGTGGGGCAAATTTTAATCACAAAGGCCGATGTTGAAAATGATGATCGAAAAACAAACTTCATCAATACCATGGAACATTTATTAAAAAGAAATGTTCTACCTATCGTAAATGAAAATGATACGATTGCGACTGAAGAAATTGTGATTGGCGACAATGATAACTTGGGTGCCATTTTAGCTAAAAATATTCATGCCGATTTATATATCATTTTATCTGACATTGATGGATTGTATGATGATGATCCTCATAAGAATGAAAATGCGAAATTAATTCCGGTTGTCTATGAATTGGATGAAAAGATTTTAAGCTTTGGACAAGGTGTCAATTCCAATGTAGGTACGGGTGGTATGAGAACAAAACTAGAGGCTGCCAAAATCTGCATGGATGCAGGGTTGGATATGATTATTACCAATGGTCAAAAGCCAGAAGCTTTATATTCTATTTTAGATAATGAAAGTATTGGTACTCGCTTTGTAGCCAAGAAAGGAGCATAATATGACAACTTTACAAATCATGAAAAATGCCAAGGCTGCCACAAAGTCATTGATGTTGTGTGATGAAACAAAAAAGAATGAAATCTTAGAAGCTATGGCAACTTCTTTATTAGCTCATAAAGAAGATATTTTAAATGCGAACCAAATTGATTTAGAAAAAGCTGTGGTGAGTGATGTCATGAAGGATCGTTTGAAGTTAAATGATCAACGAATCAATGATATGGCTCAAGGTATTTTAGATGTCGTCAAATTAGAGGATCCAACTGGAAAAGTATTAAATGAAAGAACATTAGTGAATGGATTAGTCATTCAAAAAGTAAGTGTACCATTAGGTGTCATTGCGATTATTTATGAAAGTCGACCTAATGTAACAAGCGATGCAGCTACTCTATGCATCAAAAGTGGAAATACTTGTATTTTAAGAATTGGTAAGGAAGCTTGGAATAGTGCCAATGCGATTGTACAAGCACTACAAGAAGGTATTCAAAAATGTGGTGTAAATCCAAATATTGTGCAATTGATTCAAGATACAACCCATCAAAGTGCCAATGAATTAATGGAAGGCGTAGGCTATATTGATCTATTGATTCCTAGAGGTGGAAAGAATTTAATTTCACGTTGTGTCGAACATGCCAAAGTACCATGTATTCAAACAGGTACAGGTATTTGTCACATTTATGTGGATGATGAAGTAAATCAAGATATGGCCATTAAAATCATTGAGAATGCGAAATGTTCTAGGCCAAGTGTTTGTAATGCAGAAGAAGTTTTATTAGTGCATTCCAAAGTAGCCAATGAGTTTTTACCTAAGCTAAAAAAACAATTGGACACATATCCAGTTGAATTAAGATTGGACAAAGGAGCACAAAATATCATTGATGGTACAAAAGCTACAGAACAAGATTTCGACACCGAATTTCTAGATTATATTCTAGCTGTTAAAATTGTGGATTCTGTAGAAGAAGCCATTGAACATATTTCAAAACATTCGACAAAACACAGTGAATCTATTCTAACTACAAATAAAGAACATGCCAAACTCTTTACACAATCCATTGATAGTGCAGCCGTATATGTGAATTGTTCAACACGATTTACAGATGGTGGACAATTTGGCTTAGGTTGTGAGATTGGCATCTCCACACAAAAGCTTCATGCCCGAGGTCCCATGGGGCTTGAAGAATTAACTACATATAAATACATAGTCCAGGGTAATGGACAGATTCGATAAACAAAAACAGGCAACTTCTAAATGCCTGTTTTTAAGAATATTTAAAGATAGATAGGGATAAATCAACCTTTAAACCTTTTTAGGGTGAACTTCTCTATCTTTTTTTTGTTACAGTATTTTTAAAAGGGATTGGATGTATATAAAAGCAAGTTTAACAGTACTATTTTTCATTTTTTTAAAGAAATAGTACCCTTAACTGGCAATTTTCTTATTGATTGTGCTTTTTGAATTCTCTACAAAATAGAATCATAGACTCTAAATCGTCATATAAAAAAGTAATCCCTATCTTGGAATTACTTGATTTATTACTTTACAATGAAAGGAACAAGATAAAATGGTTTCAATAACAAACTTCCATCTTTTCCTACATCCTTTTGGGATATTAAATATGCTTTATTCACACTTTTAGAATACTTTTTACAAAATTCATTTATGGATTCATGCTTCCCAAGACCTGAAGACTTAATTTCAAATGCATTAACTTTACTTTTATCTGAAATTAGAAAATCTACTTCATAATAATGTGTACTATCTTTTTTCTCCCATGTGTGATAATACAATTCTCTTCCTGTTGAAGCAATCATCTGTGCCATAAGGTTTTCATATAGATACCCAAGATTTGCAGGTAAATTATCAGAAAGTAATTTTGCGTATACATCATTTTCTGTTACGGCTCGATCCATAAACATCATTGTCACAAATAATCCCGTATCTGAAACATATAGTTTATAACTATCAAAATCCTTAGTATCAGCCAAACTCACGTTAGGATCTGTCGTATTAAAGCATGGTAATACTGTTTTTGAATCTATCAACTCATACAATAATTCTTCTGCTTTCGCTGTACTTGTTTTACTAATTGCACTTTTCATACGGTATTTTTTTGTATCCTTTGCCAACTGAGCAGGAATTGAATGATACATAGCTGATAATCTTCCAGAAGCATCGATCTTTTTAAAATCTTCCTCATAAAGTGTAATAATCTGCCTTTTAACCATATCGATTTCAGAAAAGTTTTTTCCATCCACATATGCTTCTACAGCCTGAGGCATTCCACCAACAGCCATATATATTCTCAAATCTCTCATTAACTTTCGATTGGTTGCCTGCCCTATAGGTGAGGCACTATCATATATCTGCTTTAAAAGCTCATAACTATTGCCTGTGGCATCGCAAAATTCTTCATAATCCATTGGATAAACCTGAATTTTCATTTCTTCGGATGGAATCAAAATATCTTTCACATTCTTCTTTATAGAAATCAAAGAACCTGTTTCTAAATAGCTATATCTACCATCCGCCACAAGATGTTTGATTGCCTGTCTTGCCTTTGGAAAAAGTTGTACTTCATCAAAAATAATTAACGAATCATGTTCATATAGTGTTGTACCTGTTTCTGCCTGTAATCTTAAAAAGAAGATATTCAAATTTCCAATATCATCAAAACATTCTAGAATCTTATTCGTTGTCTTTGAAAAATCGATTAGAATATAGGATTTATATTCATTCTTCGCAAAACTTTCAGCTATTGTTGACTTACCTACACGCCTTGCTCCTTCTAATAAAACAGCATATCTATCCGAATATAGTTTTTTCCATTCCAATAATTTATCATATACTTTTCGTTTAAAAAACATGAGCGTCCTCCTATTCCAATCGTCATTTCTTCAATGTTATTATATGTCATTTACTCCATTTATTCAAAGTCATTTTATGTAATTTACTCCATTTATTCAATATCTATTTATGCAATTTACTCCATTTCTTCAATATGTTGTAGTACCATTTATTCATTATTGTTAATTTTATTGGGTTTCCTTAGTTCAAAACAAAAGAAACATTAGTATTTAAATTCACTAATGTTTCTATCAATATATTTTTCACCATTCTTGTATCAAACATTCGCAAATTTCCAGCTTACTGCCTTTTCTCTAGAATCCACAAAGCGCTTATAGATACCCTCTTGTTTCATCAATTGATTGTGTGTTCCTTGTTGAACGATACTTCCTTTATCTATCACAACAATTTGATCAGCGTTTCTGACAGTTTTTAATCTATGCGCAATCATAATAATTGTCTTTTCTTTTGTCAAAGCATCGATAGCTTCCATTAACTCCTTTTCATTTTCTGGATCCACATTGGCTGTTGCCTCATCCAAAATAATAATAGGTGCATCCTTCATAATAGCACGCGCAATGGAAATACGTTGTTTTTCCCCACCAGAAAGAGTGGCTCCACCTTCACCAATAACTGTATTATATCCATCAGGTAATTGACTTATAAACTCATGGCAACAAGCTTTCTTAGCTGCCATTACAACTTGTTCATGAGTAGCTTCTTGATTACCGAATTTAATATTATTTTCAATGGTATCCGCAAACAAATACACTCTTTGAAATACAAACGCAAAGTTATTCATCAAACTATTCATACTATAATCCTTTACATTTATACCTCCAAGACTCACTTCACCTTCATCCACATCCCAAAATCTCGCAATCAAATTGCACAATGTAGATTTACCTCCTCCAGAAGGACCTACAATCGCTGTAGTTGTTTTTTCTGGAATCGACAAGGATACATCATCAATGATTTTTCGTTTATCATAAGAAAATGAAACATGATTCAATTGAATATTATGACTCTTTGGTTCTATTTTTCTTCCTTCAATATCCATCGTATTCAATTCCAGAATCTCATTAGCTTTATCCACACAAACACTTACCACATGTAAAAGGGATGAATAATTTCCAGCAGTCTCTAAACTTGAATATAGTATAAAAGCCGAAATGCTCATACCAATCGCATACACCGAATTCATTGTTCCATTGATATAAAATGCAGCACAACAAATAATGATAATTGATCCTGTAATTTTTGTCACGATACCCTGAAGAAAATGATAAGGTACAAATACAAGTTCCATTTTTGTATTGATTTTAGCACACGCATCATTGGCATCATTCAATCGTTTCGCCTGTTTACCCAATAAGTTATAAGATTTTACTTCCGAAATACCTTGCACATATTCCATGATTTGATTCACGAGTTCTGTATCACACTGAACTTTTTGTTCCGAATCTTTTTTACCAGCTTTTTGCATAATCGAATTGATCACAAAAAATACTATGACACCAGCTACAGATATAAGCCCAATTCTTACATCAAAAATTAGAATCATGAATACAATCATTGCCGTTTCTAAAATTCCCTGCATCGTAAGCATTACCACTCTTGATGCAACATCTCCAAGTACCTCCATTGTATTTGTCGTAACTGAAGCAATCTCACCAATACTATTTGAATTAAAATATCCCATTGGAAGATAACGAAGATGTTCTGCAATTTTAATACGCATAAAGGCACTCGCATTGTATCCACCTTCTGTCTGAAGTACAGACGAAATTCTTTTACAAATAACATCCACCACAATCGCAATAATCATAATGACTAATGACCCGAAAATATATTTTTCCATTGATTTTTCTTCAATCAAGCCCATCAATATATACATAATAGCCGGTATTTTCATAGCTGAAGCAAGTGCTTCTACTAAGCCAATTCCTATTGATAATTTAAACTTTTTACTGTTTTCTTCACCCGAAAATTTAAAGAATTTTGCCAAGATTTCAAACATATTATTTTGCCTCCTTTACTGTATCCTTTACAGAAATATGGGCATTCCACATATCTTTATAAAGTGCACATGATGAAAGAAGTTGATCATGCGTGCCATATGCTACTACATTTCCATCATTGACCACAAAGATTTGATCACTGTCTTTTATTGTAGAAAGCCTATGTGCAATCACAATCAGTGTCTTTCCTTCTACAAGTTTAGCGATAGAATTTTGAAGAATTGCCTCATTTTCAGGATCCGTGTAGGCCGTAGCCTCATCTAAAATCACAATAGGTGCATCTTTTAACATGGCTCTAGCGATAGAAATACGTTGTCTTTCTCCACCAGAAAGATGACCACCTGCTCCTCCAACTACAGTATCAAAACCATTTTCCAACTGCATGATAAAGTCGTAACAACCACTCTTCTTTGTCACTTCTATAACTTCTTCATCACTCGCATTGGGATTTCCTTGACGAATATTCTCGCGAACCGTTTCATTAAATAAATAATTATCTTGTGCTACATATGCAATTCTTTGATTAAAATCCATCAAAGAGATTTGTGTAATATCTACACCACCAATTTTTATACTTCCAGAATTCACATCCCATAAAGACGCAATCAACTTTGCGATTGTTGACTTACCACTTCCAGAAGGACCCACAATCGCATTCACACTTCCAGCCTTACACTCCATATGAATGCCATGAAGAATTTCTTTATCATGATAACCAAACTTAACATCTGATAGTTCGATCGAATTATCTTTTGGCACAGATGTACTTTTATATGGTCTACTTAACTCAGGCTGATCTAAAATTCCAACAACCTCGTCAACAATGACACCTATCTTTCCCAAATCATCTGTATAAGAAAAAGCTGTGATCAATGGTCCGGCAATCCCTAATGATAAAATTATGCATAAGATAAAATCCGTCATTGTAAGTGTGCCATTTTCAACATAATGAGCTCCAAAAGGAAGTACGGTTAATAATGTATAAGGTGTTATCGTCAACATAAGTGCATGATAAATCGAACATTTTTTCATCCATGAAATAAAGGAATTTGCATAGGCCTTGGCAGCACTCGTAAATTTTGCATAAGAACTCTCTGTTTTTCCAAAAGCTTTAATGACTTCAATTCCATCAATATATTCAACGGCCGCATCATTTAAATCTTTTGTAGCATTTACCGTCTTCTCAAAGTTTGGTTTAAAATCAATCATCATCCCAAAATAAGATAGGAAACCAATAATAATAGGTAATAATGACCAAAGAGCCAATCTATAATCAATTGTAAAAAAATAAATCAATATAGCAATAGGACCAAGTAGATTTGAAGTGAATTCAGGAATAATATGTGCCAGCGTTGTTTCAATACTATCAATTCTTTCCACCATAATATTCTTAAATGTACCTGACGAAGTATCTTTCACATATCCTAGTGGCACACGTGCTAGCTTTTCAAAACATGCTTTTCTTATGTTTGAAAGCACAGTAAATGTTGCCTTATGTGAAAGAGTTGTTGAGAGTGAATGACAAAACTCGGCCACAATAAAGGAAATAGCTATACATATTGAATTTTGTAGATATGTATTAAAATCTTCATTCCCCTCTAAAAACATCCTTACAATCGTTGCGATAAGAAAATAAGGAATGATTTTAAAAATCACATTACCCATTCCAAGTATGACACTCCATACATAATCCATTTTCTTTTGTTCAGCCCACTCTAGTATCCAACGCATTGTAGATTTCTTTTTTTCTTCCATACAAATCCCTCCTGATTATTAGTCAAAACTAACTGCATTGTTATAAGTATAGGTGGCAATTGCCACCTTATTTAAATTGAATATTCCAAAGTCTTTCCCAACCACCCGTATTAAATTCTTTTAATTGATGAACATTTTTCTTAGCTATCTCTTTATCCATATCGTGTTCAACAATTTGCAGTACAGATGAGAAAAAACCAGTATAAATCATATGCATAAGACTTTCATCAACTTTTAATAAATTTATTCCAGACTCCTTCATAATCTGCATATATTTCTTGGTTGCCTTCATTTCTTTATTCACCATATTATGAATAAAAGCTTCATATTTCCCACTATCTCCACATTTAAACAATAATCTAAAATGATTATAATGCTCATAAATATAGTCAATCATCTGATCTGTTCCATCAGTAGCTGCATTTGACATATTGTTTGTCTGATCATGAGCAGAAAGCTTTTCAAAATCAGCTAATATCCCATCATATATTTCATATATATGCTCTATATACGGATCAATTAATGCATCAAAAAGCATTTCCTTAGTTGGATAGTACTTATAAAATGCTCCTGTAGTAAGACCAGCATCTTTCACGATACTTCTTAAAGAAGCACCACTAAATCCATCTCTTAAGAAATGTTTGATGGCCGTATCCAATATTTTCTCTCTAGTTTTCTCGGCTTTTTCTGACATATAAATCTCCATCAAATAAAATATAACAGTGTTATATCACACTGTTATATTATTCTTATCCATAGAGATTTGTCAAGTATTTAAATTGAAATTTACTCCTCCTCTATTACTTTGAAGCAGACTACTAAACCACAAATAAATAGTGTTAGACAAATAATAAATGGGATTATTAATTCTAATCCCAACAAACTGCCTAAAACTCCAGTAATCCCGTTATAATTACATTGATGAAGTGTTGCTGAGCACAAAATAGCTATTGAGCCAAGAAACCCCATAAGTTGCCAAGCAATGCCTAATATCATTTTTTTCACACAATCACACTCCCTTATTTTATCCAATTACATCCGTAATGGCCTTAACACCTTTACCTACAAAACTAATGACTTTCTCATTGACTACACTTCCATCTTTTAATATTTTGACATTCGCAAGACCTAGTTGATCATTCTCTTTAGGTTCTGTACTTCCTGAAAGTGTCATCCATTTAATTTGAATATCTTCTTTAGATAATTTTTGATTATAATCAACTGAATAATTTGTATTTTCAAAAACAGGAGAATTCGATTCAGCATAAACTTGAACCTTATTCTTATCCTCTTGATAAATCTTAATTGTATAATGCACAATATCCTTTTTATTAGAAACATATTCCTTATTTGGAGATACTGTCTCTTCATAAATCAATGTTAAATCTTTATTAGAAATACTGGTATCTGTTTCATTTTGAAATATAAAGAATAAGGATAAACATAAAACAACACTACTAACAACTACAACAATTATTCTTTTTGACTTCATCTTTGACGCACTCTTTTTACATTACGATTCATGAAATGCCTTCCTATATGTCTATAGGCAAATCCTTTTAGCCTTGACATTTGTTGATGGTGTTCTTTTAGTAAATCATCCGGACAATCATAGACGCCAAAATCTTGTGTAATTCCTTCACTTTGAATATATGTAGAATTGCGATTAAAATCAATGGTAGGATTTCTAAAATCTTTTACGGCTACACCATATCCACAAAATGCACCTTTACAATTTGGAAATTGATTCTGTAATTTCTTAAGATATGCCTGATCTAAAATAAATCCTTCAAGCTCATACCATTGATTCTCAAAATAAACTTCTACCCAACTATGAAAGATATTTTGGGGTGCACTCCGATACACCAAGCCTGTCATGGCTCCTTTTTGAAGTCTTTTATCAATTGTGAAACCATGAATTCTACATGGAATCTGACAAGCTCGTAAAAGAGCCATAAATAAGGTTCCTTTTGTATTACATTGGCCATAGCCATCAAACAATACTTTTGATGCACAAATTGCATCATCTTCATTATATCCAAATAAGATATCATCTCTTACAAAATTATATATTGCCTTGATTCTTTCAAATTCATCCAGTTCCTTCCACTTCATCTTTTGAATCAATTCCTGAATTGCAGGATTGGAATAATCAAGCATACATGTTTCTTTTAAATATTTATCTATCATTTTTCACTTATCCCTTCAGAATTTCAGATTTGAACCACCACAATTATTCAATCTATATTTAACACAACAACTTTGATTAAATTTTACCAAGCAATACCACAATTTCTGCAACTACAAGTGCAACCACCAAATATAGTACAGTAGCCACTCCTCGTTTTATCAACACAGTCTTCCAAGACTTTACATATGGAATTCCTTCCATACCCTCTATATGCCAGATTTTGCTGTGTCCTACCCATAATCTGTCAATCACAATACCATCAAACCAATTCATGACCACAAGAAATAGGCAGGATTGAAGATATGCCGTTTTTAAATCCGTAACATGATTCCAAACAGAAATAATCAGGATCAAAGCCACAAATATAATGATACAAAAAGGGATCATGAACCATTTTGACCTTTTCATGACAGTTTTCTTATCGGCAATACCACGTTTTTGTGCTTCCTTTAAAAAATCTTTCGGATAAAAATATAAACAGTTACACCCATCGTTTTTTACTGCACATTTTATTAATAATGCATACAACAGACAATATAAAACATTTTGTAAAAATAACAACATTTTTATAATACCTTCTTTCAAAATGTCAACTCAGGTAATTGATCTGTCTTAATAATCATTTCTAACATTCTGGCAAATCCATCTGGATACCGAATTTGATACTCCATATGGTTCAATCCCTCAAAAACTGGAAAGTTCCCATATTTATAGGCTTGCATCACTGCATTTCGATATTTAAAATGATCTTCTTTACTTCCAAATTCCCAGAATGTATGTTTCTGCAGCTCTTCTGATAATTTTGGAAATGGCTTATCTTCTAGACTATCATCCATCTGTTTTCTCAAATTTGTATATGACAAATTATTTCCGGCTTCAATAAAATAAGGCTTAATCGTATCATCATCACACCACATAATTTTCTTCAATGTTTTCCCATTTGTCCAATACAAACTTTTCATGGCCACATATAAAAATGGAACCATAATTCTACGTGTTATCTTACCAATCTGTGCAAATTGACCACCATCAAAGAATATATGCTTAACCGGTATTTTTGCATCTGTTAAAAATGCCATCGCAAGATCTGCACCAATCGAAGATGCTACTACTAGTTCAATCTCTTTGATCCCATGATCACTTAAAAATCGTTTAATCTGTTGTATCTCATCACTTTTACCTAGATACTTTTGATTTGAACAATATACTGTAGAAGTGGGTAGAACACAATAATATTTATCCGCTAATTTCTTGGCAACTGGCATACTACTTTCTCCAGTTACACCCATCGCATGAAAAAATAAAATAACAGGATTCAATTCATTTCCTACTGTTTGAAACAACATAATCTCACCTTCATTCAACTCATTATTTTATGCAACAAAAATATACCATCGATCCATCTATGTGAAGATCTATTTGTTTGTACATCTCTTTTAGAATATTTCTAAGTTCTTCCTCAGCTTGAAATGGTGGGGTGAACCATCCTTTCTTAGAAAGAATATGATTCACAAGCCAATCTGTTCTTTTAGATTTACCCCTAATATAAAAACATCCTATAAAGGTGCCACCTGGTTTTAAAACTCGCCACGTTTCTTGATATGCCTTTTTCTTATCTGGAAAAGCATGAAATCCATTCATAGAAACCACAATATCATAGGATTCATCATTCATTTTTAAATTGGATACATCCCCCTGAATACATTTAATATGCGTATACCCATCAAATCTTTTCTTAGCTTGTTTAAGCATATCCATACTATAATCAAGACAAGTAATATGCGCATCTTTTAAAGCTATCCACTTGTGTTCAGTAAATACAGCTGTTCCGACTGGAACATCTAGAAGATTACCTGAAAAATCATTTGGAATATATGATAATACTTTCTGTGCTATATCATTATCATTCGTACCATTCCAAAATAATTTAATATACAACTTACTGAAAATATTTCCCTGTGTTAAAACATCATCATAAATATTCTTTGATGATTCATACGCATTTTGTATTTTATCCGACATATCCTACTTTACCTTTTTTCCATTCTTCAATCGCATTCCTAATACGAACATCAATATCTATGCGTGTTTCAAGGCATTCCTTTGGATGTTTTCTTGCGGATTGAAACGCCATTTTTACAAAAATTCCAGAACTAATTGGAAACATCATCTTTAACATACTTTCTGGAAAAACAAAATGAGTCCCATATTTATACACAACAGCTTCTAACTTGCATATATGTTCTCGTTCTTCCATGCGACGAATGTATTTTGCAGCATCCCACAACACATCGTCTTCAGCACCAATCAACAATAGTTTTCCATGAATCTTTTCAATCTTGATTTTTTCTTCTTCCAAAATCGGATGAACGGCTTCTGAATCATCAAACAACTTTCTAGAATTGATCATATCACCCGTTCGCTTTGTTTCTTGTTCAATCACATGCCAATATTGAGGATGTTTATAACAAAATGGCATATATGGAAGTGATTTTTCCCTATAAGAAAATAGTGATTCCCCTTCGATTGGCCATTCTTTACAACCATCTTTTTTGCCTTGCATAAAGCCTTGCCAAATAAAATCACTTGGAGTTAAGCCAATTGTCAAAGTGATATCTTCAAAATAAGAAGCTGCCGTAAGTGCTAGTGTTCCTGTAGTGGATGCACCCACAATTCCAACTTTCTTATTTCCATGTACTTTTAGCCATCTTATCGCATTCTCTATTCGTTCTAAAGGATAATTATGATGTCCATAATCTTTTTTTGCGGGTGACATAGTCATTACATTTAATCCTAGTTTATGTAACCATTTTACAGATGTACGGGCCAAATAATCCTTGGAATCATCACCAATCATGGCAATCATCGCACAATCTGAATCCGTTTTGCATTTCCAATAGTCACCATAGAATCCGTCTGTATGTACTTCAAAATGAATTTTCTTCATCCGTATTAACTCCTATTCTTCAAAACTATAATTTTATTTGAAATATTTCGAACCAATGGAATCCATCCAAACAAATGATAAATAGGATGCAATTCTTTCATACCTTCAATCAAACTAACTTCCTTTTCAAAAATAAATTCTGGTAAAATCTTTTGTAGTTCATTTCCATTCTTTACACCCCACAAAAATTTAGCATTACTTTGATCTATCGACTTTTCTTTCATATGCTTTACTACAAAAGGCGACATAGTTTCGACAAGAACAGTTACTTTTTTAAAGGATTTTTCAATAATAGAAAACATCTTCAACACTTCTTTTTCGTCTAAATACATAGTTAACCCTTCAATGATCACTAGAATATCTTCTCCATGATACTCAATATCATGGATATAAGAATCATCCATAGCTGATTTTGCGATTTGATACATTGGCCCTGTTTCAATAAGAAACTGTTCCCTTATCTTCATAGTTTGAGGCAAGTCAAGATTATACCAACGAAGATATTTACCTTTCATTCTGTAACAACGAGTATCCAACCCACATGCAATATTTACTACAACTGCATTTGTATGAACATTTAAATATTGTTCGACCATACGATCCAACACAATCGTTCTTGCGATAACACCACTACTCATAGCACTATCTTTATCAGCTTTAGAAAAATCATAAACTATATTTTCAACAATATGTACGGCAATATCATCCTTGATTTTTGCATTTTGACTATTCGTTTCTTTTGCTCTAGCATATAAAGTCTGAAGCATTGTCTCTGAAACACCTGTAATATCTATTTTTGATTTCATAATCCAACATCTCCAATTACAACATTTCTTACTTCTTCTATCCACTTGTTAGCGTGGCAACAAAACAATTCTTCATGCTGCATATTAAATCGATGAATATCCGGATTCTTAAAATATGTATAGTATCTCTTTTCATATTTTTTACCCATTTTGGTCGCATAGAATACATGAATTTTTGTATTTGGAACATCCATATTGTGTTGTACTTTTGTCACTAAATCCGAATAGAACTGATTATAAATACTCTTCTTTGTGATCCAAGAACCACCTAAACCAAACATATCTAAAAATCCATTCACCAATTTCTTCTTCGAATCATCCATTTGTGCAATCTTTTTCTCCATAAACTTTGGAAGTGTTTCTGTATGCACCATTTTATACATAATAGGCGTTACTATAGATGCCTGAATTGTAGCCATCACCTTTCCAACCTCATCCATATCACTACTTCCAATAATGCCATGATCAATATGAATTCTTTTTCTTTGAATCAACAAAGAAACAAAGCTGCCTCCAAGTGAACATCCATAAGCGGCTTTAATTCTTCCGCCATAATGATCCATTATTTCTTTTTCAATCTTTTCACACTCTTCTTCCATCGAATGAAATTGAGTATTCTCATTTGGATCAAAACCATCATAAGAAACAGCCACCGTATAGAAATATGCATGTAATCCTTCTAACACATGATCAAAACTACTATATAAGCAACAAGTGCCTGGAAACAAAAAGATGACTGGTTTACTTTGATCTCCACTTTTATAAAACTTCATAATCAACCCTCAAAATGTTAGATTAGACTAACTGCTTTCCTGGCTTCAGTTTACCACTGCAATTAATGACACGCAAGAACAATATGTAGTACAAAAGAAAAGACAACTCCTCTTAAGAATTGTCCAATATATGATTTATTTCTTCAATAAATTATAGTATCATTTGTTGATATAGAAAAAGAGTAGAAGCTGTATCACACAATACAATCTCTACTCTAGTTTTATAGTTATCTTTCCATTTTAAATTGGCGTAAATGCGTAAATTTACACCAAAAATTACTCATTTTTTTATCCTAGTAAAGCTTAGCTCCTGCAGGAATCTTGTCATCAACCATCAATAAGTTTAGTCCTTCATGACCATTTTCTTCATATACAGCTGAGATCAACATACCTTCAGAATTGATACCCATCATTTTTCTTGGTGGTAAGTTTACAATCGCAATGGAATGACACATTATAGCCAGCTATACCAATTGGAATTTATCGAGTCCTACTCATATTTTTATTTTTTTCTGAAACCTCGAACTTTAAATATGCTTTATAAGTTTTTTCCAATATTTTCAAGTTCTTTTATAGAATCTTTGTTTTTTGCAAACTCATCACTGTCTGTTGCATAATATGATTTTTGGAAAATCATATCCCATGAAAGATATTTCGCCATGCAGCCAAACTGTTTGTCAATCAACTCATACTGGATACTATCTACCGGGGATCCTCCCACAACGATTGTTCCAACTTTTTTATTTTTTAGCTGCAAACCGCGGCAGTAGCACTTATCAATGATAAGCTTCAACTGTGCAGACATTCCCCACCAATATACCGGAGTAGCAAAAAGAATCATATCTGCATCGGCAATTTTATCGATTGTGGAATTTGTATCATCCTGATCAACACATCCTTTATAACATTGACAGGCACCACATCCCTTACAAGGTGCTATATGAAGTCTATCTGGTTGGATGATTTCAATCTCATTCTTTTCTGATGCCCCTTTTATAAATGCGTCAATCGCTCTCAGCGTATTTCCCTTTCTGGCACTTCCATTAATAATGACAATTTTCATGTATATTTCCTCCAACTTCTGATTTCTTGAAATCATTATACTTTTTTCCTCTTATCCTGTCATCATTTTTACCAATCAGAAGCACTTTGCAAAGGACAACATCTTTTGATTGCCAAATTATTTAAATATGAAATCTTTGATAACTGTTTATAAACCAAACCTCAACCTCCTTGTGCTTAGAGTATATGAAGTTTTGGATTTATCTTGTAGTTTGCGAATATCCGTATAAATAGAAAAAGCCCTTTGAGAAAAGGATTTCTCCTCTCTCAAAAGGTAGTTTATTTAGCTTGTTTCTTGACTACTCAGGAAAAATATTTCTACCCTCGCCCCACCTGTATTTTCAGAATTTGAAAGTTTAATACCTCCACCATATTTTTCAGCCACAGTTTTTGCAAAAAATAGTCCCATCCCATAATGGGCTTCGCCATTTCTACTTGTGTCATCCATAAAAAACTGCTCTGTGCCATGCAATAATGCTTCTTTTGTAAATCCTGATCCGCTATCCTCCACAATGAATGTCAGCCGGTCATCCTGCTCCTTTGCGTCAATATAAATGATTCCATTTTCTTTTGTATGCTCCACTGCATTCTGAATCACATTCATTACGGCCCGGAACATTGGATCATAAGCAATCGTTACCTTTTTATCACTTTGTTCCGCCTTCCAATCTATCTTCTGGTGATAGATTTCTACCAGTCCGAGTGCCTGTTCCTTTATATCTGCGAAAAAATCTTCTAACCTCACCGTTGTATAGGTAACATCACTGCAATTCCATGATTTTGTGACATCTATCAACTGTTTTACATAACTTTGTATCTGTGTTGTTCCGTTCAAAACATAAGTGATATTATTCTTCTGTTCTGTGGTCAGTTCAGTCTCTGAAAGTAGTTCTGCATTTCCCCGTACAATCGTAAGAGGTGTTTTAATATCATGTGCCAAAGCAGACATCTGTTGTTTCTTTTCCTGCTCTGTTTTCCACTGCTTTTCTAAAGATTCTCGCAATGCATCTCGCATATCATCGATTGCCGATAAACAGTCATCAAACTCTTTGATACCGGAACAGGATGTCTCATATTCCAGATTTTGATCCTTTATTTGTCCGATTGCGTCTAATACAGGCTGCATCTGCTTTTTGATTCTTTTTCCAAAACGTATGGACTGAATGATGATAATCGCTACCGCTCCAATCACAGACATAATAATCATCACATTCTGTGGTCCTATAAAATGCTCCCTCAAAAAAGCTGAATGATATTGAGGTGTCAGGCGATATTGCAATACAACATATTCATTTTCCCTTACAATTACTTTATAAAAATATTTCCCGGATGCGTTTCCGTACTTTGCAACATTCCATGCTATCTGTTCGTATTGTTCTGACAGATCTCCACCTATTTTCTCTCCATTCTCTGAAAAGATTACATAATCACAAAGTGCGGGAATCATCTCAGCAGTCACTTTATCTGCACGTAGAATCGTATCATATGCTTCATTAATCTTTTGCTCTGCATAATTCGCCGGATAAATACAGCCCACACTAATCAAAAGGGACAGCAGCAGCCAAGCAACAATCACCAAACCTACTAATGATCCAAGCATGACCAGTACATATCTCATAAAAATCCAGCTGAGTGCATTGCTTCTCTTTACTCTTCCCATTTATATCCAATCCCCCAGACTGTTTTTATCGGTGTATAATCATAATCCGCAAATTTTGCTCTTATATTTTTGATATGCGTGATTATAGTACTGTCATTACTCTCATTGTCAAAGCCAAAGACCGCTTCCAATATCTGTTCCTTCGAGAAAACCTGTCCTCTGTTTTTAGCCAGAAATTCACAGATTTCGTACTCCGCTTTCGTAAGAGGAAGTTCCTTATCATCAACCAATAGTTTCTTTTGAGATATTTGAATACAGACCCTCCCCAAAACCATCCGGACAGAATGTTCCCTGTGCTCTCTTCTAAGATGTGCATTGATCCTTGCCCGAAGTTCCATCACTCCAAATGGCTTTGAAATATAATCATCTGCTCCTAAAGAAAGTCCGTTTACCAGACTGTTTTCCTCCGTTTTTGCCGTAAGAAACAAAATCGGACAATCCACAAGTGCCCTGATTCTTTTGCATAATTCGAAGCCGTCAATTCCAGGCATCATAATGTCCAGTAAAATCAGGTCATAACGATGTAATTCTTCCATATTAAGTTTCAGCGGATTACTTACTTTGGTAACCAGATGTCCATCCTTATTCAAAATGCTTTCTATCATTTCCAGAATTGCCGGTTCATCATCAACTGCCAGTATTTTTGCCATAGTTTCCCTCGATTCTATTCCGATATTCTGTTTCCTTCCCAGTGGTTTACCCACCAAAAATAGTATACCATACTAATCCCTGTAAATATTAAGCAACCTGGTATGAATGACAACCATTCACCTACACTAGTTTCTCCCAATACAGATTGCAGATAAGTATATGGTACTCTACCCGTCCAGCAGACAAATACATATTTCCACACATAATCTCCAAGTCCGGTAAGCATCAATGCACTAATTAGTCCTGATATAATCCCTGCTCCAATGGATACCCCTTTTCCAAACTGAAAAGCCAGAATCAGCTGCCACAGATAAAGTGGAACACTGCTTCCCCACAGCAGCAATGCTGCAAATATACATCCTTTCATGATTTCGATATCGCTTGATGCGATTCTTCCAAATCCAATTCCGAATATGATTGCTGTCAATAGGATAGAGCACAGACACAAAACCAGTAGCATCAACAGTTTCGATAAAAATGCTGCAGGTTTATCCGGTAAAGACAACAGATTTTGAAAATCACCTGCATTTTGTTCCTGTTCCATCACACTTGCTGTAAAAATTCCAATAAGTACCGGAAGTCCTGCTCCTATTGCCTGATAAAATGCAATCACTTTCATATTTTCATTCCATGGTGAAAAAAAGTAATATATTAAAAATATAACGCTGGTTATAATCGGAATCAGTAAGTGTGCCAGAATCACAGATGTTCCTTTCATCTTTCGCAAGTCTGCATTAAGAGATCTTCCAATCATCTTATTTCACCTCTCTTCTCTCAAACCATTTCAAAAACAGAACCGTTACAAAAACAAACCAGATGATTGAGAGACACATTCCCGGAACAATGACTCCCGTATCCAAAAGAGGATTCCCTGCTTCTGCGGCAAGTCCATTTGGTAAAACATGAAGCAACGGGCACATCATTCGCATAGGGATTGCAGAAACAAGTACATACCAGATTCTGGTTTGTGATATTACCACACCGCAGACGGTAATAAATAGGCAGACGAACAGGTTTACAATCATTCCAAATCGTTCACTTAAAAATAAAGCTACCGGAATCTCCCATAACTCAGAAACCGTCAGAAACAATACTGCAATTAACGCTCCTCCAACTGGAACATGTGTCGTTAGAAGAAAGCCTCCAAGCGTTGCTCCTGCAAACACAATCACATTAGAAAACAAAATCATGTACCCAATATAAATAATTTTCCCCAGCAACAATTTTCTTCTGTCTGTGGGAATAGTCATTAAATGATAGTATTTTATCTTTTTCTCCTGCGCCACAGAAAGATAACAAAATAGAGCAATCATCCCCGGCAGCAAAAGTGTATACCACCAGTTCCAAACACTTTCTGCATAAGCATTTGTCATCCCAAGAGTAAATATAAATGCCATGACAAATGTAAGAAGAGGAAATCCCCAGATAAACTTTTTTCGCATGGTTCTTTTGGCTTTTTGATGTTCTGCTTTTATAATATTAACCATGGATTTCACCTGCTTTCTGGTTTTTTCTTACCACATTCATAAACAAATCTTCAAGATTATCTCCCTGCTTTAATGCTCCTTCGTATCCTAAGATTCCACCTGAAATAATCCCGACTTTATCTGCAAGTAACTGTACCTCTGAGAGAATATGACTGGAGAGAATTACAGTGATTCCCTGTTCCGGAAAAGACCGGATCAGCTCTCGTAATTCCTCGATGCCTATTGGATCTAATCCATTCGTAGGTTCATCCAATATCAAAAGTTCCGGTTCTCCAAGCAATGCCATTGCAATGCCTAGTCTTTGCTTCATCCCCAAAGAAAACTGTCCTGCTTTCTTCTTTCCGGTGTTTGTAAGTGATACAATCTGCAAGACCTCATCAATTCTGTTTTCATCTGTACCAAGCAATAATTGTCTTACCTTCAAATTCTCTCTGGCGGAAAGATTTTCATAAATAGGCGGATTTTCAATTAACGCTCCTATTTTTGATAAATCTTTCCTATCCAAAAGTTTTCCATCAAAGTAAATCTTTCCTGCAGTTGGTTTCATCATACCGGTCAGCATTTTCAATGTGGTAGATTTACCAGCGCCATTCGGTCCAAGCAGTCCATAAATCTGTCCCTTTTCGATATTAAGTGAAACATTATTTACCGCTTTCTGTTTTCTAAAATATTTACATAGATTTTGTGTCTGTAACATCATTTCCATCTTTACTATCCTTCCTTCTATATTTCATTTCTTACTGAAATATAACCTAACAGAAAAAAATAAAGATTTGATGAAGATTTATTCCCGTATGAAATAAACCATCAATTGAATATCATTATCAGAACTCGGCTTTCCACTGAAATCAGCAAAGCTGTTACAAATACGAAGTCCTAATTTACAGAATATCTCCGTGATTTCATCCAAACTATATAACCTTATAGGATTTCCTTCTTTCATTTCAGGCTTATAAAGTGCTTCTCCATACATATAGTCTACCTGCCCATATATCAGCGTTTTTCTATTCTTCTCCCATTCAAAAGCAGATAATGTAAGTCCCTTTTCTCCTGCATCCCATAACTTGCAATGAGCCGTTTTTTAATACACTCAAGAAAAAGCATATAACACAATATCAGCTCATAAACCAATATCATGTCTCAGCCGGTCAATTGTCTCGTATGCGTTCGAATGCGCATATATCAACACACACTATTGATATTGCTGTTTTCACTCCGTAATGCTTCTTCATTCCTTTGTAAATCAAAGCTACACACCACTCACATATGGCAACAATCAGAATAAATATTCCTATCGATTTCCACAGCCACAAAAGTTCATAGATCCATCTCATATTCTGTTTCCTTAATCATATACTTTATTTTTCTACGCCTTGTGTCCACCTATCTGTTCATTACGGTCTTTGGCTGTCGCTCCCTCCTGAAGATTCATTCCTTTCAAGATGGCATTCTTCCCAAACTTCTTTTTTATCGTAAGCATTGTTTGTTGCATACGCCTTTCACGCTCTAAAGCTGCTTCTTCTTTGACTTGCTCCTGTTCTTTTGCCTTATAATCCGTAAAAAGGTCAAGCTGCTCATATTTTTCTTCTTTCTTTGCTGAGTTCTCGTCTACAAGCCTGTTCGCTGTAATGTTAATTCTTCTGATAAGCAGATTTTTATCCACGATTCTGTCATACAGTTCCATCACAGCATCTGTTATCAGCATTGTTGATGATGTCTGCCTTTTCAGGTTTGTTGTTCCGTGAGCGTGTTTAGGAACTCTTCTTCCATATCTGTCAATTGTGACATCTCCCTTGTATTTTCCGCTTCGGTCCAGGTCTGTCAGATTTTCTATGTCATACCCTACGGTCAATACAATCTGGTCAGTAACAAGTCCCTTGTCTACTAAATCGAGTACCATAAGGTCAGTCATTTCTTTTACAACTAATTTTGCTTTATCAAAATCATACGGGCAGTGAAGCACCTGTCCTGAGCATACACTATTGGTTTCCGGCTTATAGGCTTTGACCTGCTCCATCGTACATGGTTCATATCCCCAAGCATGGTCAATTAACAGTTCCGCATTGATTCCAAACAACTTATAGAGCAGTTCTTCGTTATACAGTTCATTCGGCTTTCCGATGGAACACCTTGCAATATCTCCCATAGTAAAAAGTCCGTGTTCTTCCAGTTTCTTTGCATAACCTTTCCCTACTCTCCAGAAATCTGTAAGCGGTCTGTGATTCCATAGCTGTCTGCGGTAAGACATTTCATCCAATTCGGCAATTCGCACACCGTCCTTATCCGCCTCAATATGCTTTGCCACGATATCCATCGCAATCTTACACAAGTACATATTCGTGCCGATCCCGGCTGTTGCTGTGATTCCTGTTGTTTTCAAAACATCCTGTATCATGTCATGGCAAGTTCCCTTGCAGTCATCTGATAGGTGTTCAGATAATTTGTTACATCTATGAATACTTCATCAATCGAGTAAGGGAAAATATCTTCCGGAGCGATGTATTTCAAGTAAACACTGTAAATCTTGGTACTATACTCCAGATAGTATGCCATACGAGGTGGTGCAACGATATAATCAATCTCCAATGCTGGATTCGCATTTAATTCTGTACTATCATCAGACGAACCCGTAAATGTACGATTTGGAGCTTTCCTCCTTCGGTTGCTATTAACTTCTTTTACCTTTTGCACAACTTCAAACAAGCGTGGTCTGCCGTGTATCCCATAACTTTTCAATGACGGAGATACCGCAAGGCAAATGGTTTTTTCTGTCCTGCTCTTATCTGCAACCACAAGATTTGTTGTCAAAGGGTCACGATTTCGCTCTTTACATTCCACAGAAGCATAGAATGATTTGAGGTCGATTGCGATATAGGTCTTTTGCTTTGCCATCATTCTATGCCCCCCTTTTAAAATTCCTTTGCCTTTTGCTTTTTGTAATAGTACCCCCCTGTTAGATAACGGGGGCTTAGAAAGCTCGCTTCGCTCGCATAACCGCCAAAGTGAAACAGACACTCGCTAGCAGGCTGGCGTGGCGATTTGTCTTACGACCGCCACCGTGTCTGGATCACTCCGTCGGTTGCTGTTTGCGTCCTTAAAAATACGTTTCTAAAGCAGGGGATAAGAAAAGGACAGAAACCTTTGTCCCTGTCCTTATCCTTGCTTATCTGTTTCTTCTGCGTTTGAAGAACAATGCTGTCAGCATTCCTGCAAGGGAAATGACCATTACCATACTCCACAGCAAAATATTTGTACTATCGCCTGTCTTAACTGCTGTATCTGGCTTTGTAGAAGTAGTAGGCTGTTCTTTGTTGGAAATCATAGAAATGACTGCTATTTCTTTATAATCACAACGTTCACAAACACGTTCTTTTTTGCCTGTTTCTGTGGTTGTTGCTTCCTTGATGACTTTCCATTCTCCCCACGTATGACCTGTCGCATCTACCTTGTTTCCTTTGTAGCTATGACTACAATTCCTGCAAGTATATGTCGTATATCCTTTCTCTGTGCAATTTGGTGGTGTAACGACTGCAACATAATCATGTTCGTTTACAGTAAACTGTAGATCCGTTGTTGCTATTTGAGCATTAGCTGCTGTTACAGTAAGCGTTGCCCGATATATACCTGTTGCTAAACTGTCTTTTGGTGCTACTGCTACTTTTAGAGTGTCGTTTGGCTGGATGGTTGTAGTACCATCACCACTCAACTCGAACTTATCCTTATCTGTACCCGTGATAGATATATCTACATTCTCTAAATCAACATTTCCGCTATTTGTAATCGTAAATTCCTTTGCGTTAATTGGTTGATATCCTACGCAAGTTCCTGTAAATGTTCCGTCACCACTTAAAAGCATGCTGTAAACTGCCTTTGTTGCAGGTGGCAGTGTGATATTCACATCACTTGCTGGCGTACCTATAATGGTAAAACCGTTTTTAGTGATATTTGTTACTGTCAATCCGTTCAAGCCCTGGATACCATCCTCATAACCATCCGGAAGAAAATATCCGTCAACAGCTTCTACTATAATATTCGTAATTGCCGTGTTTGGAACAACTTTCTGCACACCATTTTCCGATGTGATATTCAATCCCGCACCCGCAACAATATTCACAGCAGTTTCTTGTTCTTTCTCTGCCAAAGCCGCATATGTGATTCTATTTGCTGTATCTGTTGTTTCCAGCCATATCTTGCAATTCGCAAAATTATCTAAATTCATACCACTTGCAGAAACTTCCGTTTCATTCGTAATTTGTTTCGCATACGCACCATTGCTGTTTTGCGCAACCAGATATGTACCATTTGGAACATCTGTTAAGATAACCTTTCTATCATCATAAGAAATTACGGCTGAACCTAGGTTCTTACTATACTTACTGGCGTCATAGCGTAATGTAAACGCTCCATCTCCATCCGCATCCTGCAGTGTTAAATTACCTGTAGATGTTGCTGACGGAACAGCCGACGCAAAAAGAATCGTTGATGAATTCAGTTCAAAAGCTGGTCTTATGTTTTCTAAAGAACCATTGTTTGTTTGAGCTCCATTAAAAGCAGGATAATTCTTAGAAGGCCACGCAGTCAAAACACTACTTCCATCATTCGGATCATCATTACTAACAAATGGTGAACGAATCCAAAATAATTCAAGAACAGATTCTCCCCAATAACTTGGATCAATACGAAGACCGTCATTCAAATCATTTGCGCTGTTCTTTCCCACAGTAATGTGTTTATAATCTTCTTTGTCTCCATAAGCAAAATACAGCTTATCCATTGTGGAATAGACGCTGTTGTTTTTCGTATCATCCGTATAAATCGTTGTTTCGTTTATCAGTGCCTGTTCTGAACCTGTAAAAAAAGAAGTTTCCATCTCTTTTAAGGTAACATTCCTTATATAACTCGCTCCGTAGTGATTCGAGAAAACTTCTGCCGGCTCTCCATCAGGATAGGTACAGTTCCACTTATCATCATATGTTTTATTGGCCATATAATTTGATTCAAATTGTACTCCATCTCCCATAGAACTTGCAGAAAATAACGTTAAGCTATCATTACTTTGACTTCCTGCAATCCACCACTGTTGATTGTTGTTTCCGAAATAGACTTTTGCAGGATTTTTCACTCCGTCATTATCATTTGTATCATAGTTTTTTAATTCTTCAACAGTTGAAAACTGCTCTTTCGTTGGCGATTGATTTTCCTCTGCATGAACGCTGGTACTAAACGTCGGAAACATAGTCAATACCATTGCACTTACCAGCAAAAATGAACAAGGCTTTTTCAAATATCTTTGTTTCATATTTACTTTCTGCTCCTTTCCTTGACTTTTCTCAAAATGTACACCTGTTAATATCCACTATCTCATTATCTAGCATAGCTGAAAACGCCTGTTTTTTCAATAAATAAATCATTTAGAACAGCTTTGAAGATGTTATTTTTGCTAATATTGCCAGATTATATTTTTTGCAAAAGGTGTACTTTGTGATAGTTCAGAATAGACTACCTTTGCTGTAATAAGCGGTATTCCCTTAATTTCCGATAGAATGTAGCTTCGCTGATTTTACATACGTTCAAGACTTCCGACATAGGAAGCCTTTTCTTTTCCCATTCACGGACAAGCTCTCCAAAGTTCTCTGGAAGCATGATTTCTGGTCTGCCGAATTTTACGCCCTGTGCCTTTGCCACAGCTATGCCCTGTGCCTGCCTTTTTCTGATGTTCTCACGCTCATTTTGTGCCACGAAAGATAGTATCTGTGATACAAGGTCAGCGATGAATATACCCGTTAAATCTTTCCCGTTCCTCGTGTCCAGTAAGGGCATATCTATGATACATATATCAATCCCTTTTTTTTTCGTCAGTATTCGCCATTGTTCCTGTATCTCAAGATAGTTCCTGCCTAGACGGTCAATACTTAGGATATAGAGCAAATCACCTTGTTTTAGCTTTCTGACGAGCTTTTTATATTGCTGACGCTCAAAACTTTTTCCAGACTGCTTGTCTATGTAGATATTTTTAGGAAGCACGTTTCTTTTTGAGAGTTCGACAGTCTGCCGTTCTTCATTCTGGTCTATGCTTGTCACTCGTACATATCCATAAATCTCTGCCATTTATTATCAATCCTCCTTCGCTATGGATATAGAAAAGTATCATAAACAAAAAAGCACCTTACTGTAAAAGTAAAATGCTTTATAGAAAAATATATTCACTAGTTATTATCTTTCCATTTCTGCCTTTAAGAAGGCTACGCCTTATCCCACAGCTTGTAAAGAGTGCTGACGCATTGCGTTGCAACAGGCTCTTGACAAGCCGTGAACTAAGACGTTGATAGCAAACAAGCAGAAATGAGATAGTATGTTGTTTCACGACATAGAAAAAGACGCTCTATTTCAAGCGTCGATTTCTTATAACTCTGTATTTCTCTTTATAAGTCGTTACATGGGCGATACTGTTTGCGGCAGCTTCATTCTGTGAACGCCAGCTTGTGGAAATCGTTCCACGATAACCGTACTGTAAGATTCGACCGATATACTGTCTGATCTCATCTCCGGAAATAACGCCATTTGCCTGAATGTTATTGAAATAGTTTTCATCATACTGGGTCATAGACTGCCCCATACTCAGATGCACACCCGGTTCAATACAATAGCCAACATTACCTGAAAAAGAACCAATTGCCTTCAGGTTGGTATGCGTGGCACTGCCTGTATGCCATCCATTTTTTAGTGTCAGGTTATTGTGTCCCCATACACCATCGTAATTCGCATCGCCATCACGTGGAAAATCGACCATATACACGTTGGTCTTTTCCCCAGCTGTGGCAAATGCAGTATTCGCTCCTACGCCCATAAAGGCAGTAAGGCTGAGAACTGTTGCCATCACAAACGGCACAGCTCTCTTAATTTTTAATTTTGCCATTCGTTTTTCCTCCTTAAACGAAACAAACGCACCGGTTATCTACGGTGCGTCCAACTTTTATTGCATTTTTATCCCTGTTACCACTCCAATACCTGCCGAAGAAGAAATCTGAACTTTTCATCGTATCAGAACCTCCTGCACTTTTCCAACTGTGCGACCGGCTCTTATAGATAATCATAACATTATGAAATAGTTATAAATATGGAGATAGAATATATATTTTCAGCAGGTAAACGGTAGGTTATAGGGGGTAGAGTGTGAGAAGGGGGAACAAGAAAAGCGTTATCTGCTGTCACGGTCTGCCCTCTGCCTGAGATACTTGTTATAATGCTCCAATGCCTTATAGATAAAGTCCTCCCTCTGGCTAATCTTGATATTTTTCGGAATAAACTTCTCTACCCTGTCCATGCTGAGCGTAATCTTTTCTTTTTGGTTCGGCTTCTCCTCCGACATGATTGCCTGAATAACTTCGGTCGTGAGTTTCCCTTCCTCAAAAAACTTCCGCATACGGATGGTCTGATCGTGTGACGGTGTAGCGTCATTCATGTCGATTTCATCCACGATGTCCCTCTGACAATCCTCATCAAGATAAGACAGTTCCACTGCCGGACGCATTTTGATTCGCCCCTGGTCAACAAATTCAAGCAGTTCAGGGACAAGGTTAGTAAGGCGAACATAACGCTGAATTTGCGTTTTACTATCGTCGGATTTATCGGCTAAAAGCATTACTGATTTTGTCCCCTCCAACTTGTGCCCCAGTGGGTCACAAGTTAAATCTGTTCGTTGTCCCTGTCTTTTCATGGCATCCAAACGCATTTTATAAGCAAATGCTTTTTCAGATGGTAGTATCTGTGACCTTTGAAAATTACTCTCCACCATCAAAATTGTGGCTTCATCTCTGCTCAAATCCACAACTTCACAACGAAGTGTTTGAAAACCTGCCAGCTCACAGGCTCGTTTTCTTCTGTGACCAGATACGAGTTCGTATCTACCATCTTCCTTCTGCCTGACTGTTGCCGGAGTAATAACCCCTCTGTCCCTGATACTCTCTATAAGCTGTAACATATCTTCATCATCCCTGACTTTAAAAGGATGGTCTGGAAAATCATCAATCAGCTCCAATGGAATATCTCGGATTTTGGAAAGTTTTTCTTCCTCTCTCTGAGCCTGTGTGGTAAATAGATCATCGAGCTTCGTGAGCGTGAAGTCGCTCTTTCTTCCTGCCATCTGCTAACACCTCCTTCGTAAATGCGGTGTAAGCCTTTGACACCGTACTGCGTGGCTCATAACCATAAATGCTCTTGCCTTTTGAAGAAGCTTCTGCAGCTTTTACTCCGATTGGAATAGATGTCCGGTACATCTTAATATGGTTCCCAAAGTTTTCCCTCAGAGCTTCCACCGTACTTTTAGCAAGATTGGTCCGGCTGTCTACCAGAGTTAGAAGTATTCCATCAATCTTAATATCCGGATTGATATACTTCTTTACCCTTGAAATGGTCTGCACGAGCTGCGTCATTCCTTTTGCTGGCAGATATTGAGCCTGAACCGGAATAATCACACTGTCTGCCGCCGAAAGAGCATTGAGCGTTACCATACTAAGCGATGGCATACAGTCGATCACAACAAAATCATATCTGTCTTTAATCTGATTCAAGTAATTTTTCATCGTGGTTTCTCTGCTCATGGCATTCATCAGGTTATACTCCATTGCTGAAAGCTCAAGGTTTGCTGGAATAAGATCAACTCCTTCATCATGGTACAGGATTCCAACCATCGGATCATTCATCGTTTCATTCATCACATCTGTTAATTTCGTTGCAAGCGTGATACCCAGACTGTCCGTATCCTGCCACCCCAGACAAGTGGTTAAATCTCCCTGTGGATCTGCATCAACAAGTAATACTTTCTTTCCCTGCATTGCAAGACCGATTCCGAGATTGACCGAAGTGGTGGTCTTTCCTACTCCGCCTTTCTGATTGCAGATAGCAATCGTTTTGCAGTTTGACACTTCTTGCGTCCTCCTTTCCTGAATATTCATAGCCATTGTAGAATGACTATGTACCTGACCGTTTCATTTTCTAAACGGTCGTGGCAACATTTGTTCTCAACACCCCTTGCCGAGCGTATCGCTCATGGGAAGCCACTAAGGAACAGACCGCTGATCTGTATCATAGGATTCTAACC
>OJKO01000182.1_pt1 | contig 29357 bp, 16 predicted proteins | sample 1596541 | NCBI WGS metagenome assembly OJKO01 (sample SAMEA4350163, study PRJEB24818) | metagenome | biome: human; feature: gut; material: faeces | place: Denmark | collected 2013-09
AGGCCCTCTCGGGGGCAGGGACGTTCGGCCGTGCGCGGGCGCCCGGTCGGCGGCCCGTTCTGGGCGCGCCTCAATCGTAGCCCGAGACGGTCCCGGGCTGACAATTTCGACTGTAATGGACGTTCTTAAATGACTAGTCGCAAGGGACACTCTTTCGCTACCCGGCAGTTGGGAACGTTCCTTTCCTGCCGGCAAATGGGGACAGTCCTTGCCAACCCAGCCGGCAAAACAGCTGATCGGCAAAGACTGTCCCCGATGGCCAGTCATTTAAGTCTGTCCCAATGAGTAGGCGGCTAGGCGCGGGATTTGGCGCGTGAGAGGGCCAGGCCTACGGCGGCAATGGCGGCGGCGAAGAGCACGGTGACGCCCAGGTCGCAGGCGATGTCGCCCAACACGGTGGACGTCAGATCCGAAGCGAGCGCCTTGCCAATCGCGTCGTTCACCCAATACGTCGGCACAAAGTGCGCCACCGTCTGCACGGCCGAGCCCATCAGCGACAGCGGCATCCAAGCGCCGCCCAAAAACGTCATGAGCATGCCGAGCAGATTACCCACACCGTTAAGCAGCTCCTCGCGCGCACCCAGGCTCGAAAGGGCAAAGCCAACGGCCAGCGGCGTGCACGCCAGGGCAAACGTCGCCGCCAACGCCAGGCACACGCGACCCACGCCGACCTCGGCAACCGCGCCGGCAAAGCCCACGACACCCATCATGCTCGACACAAACCAGATGCAGACGGTGAGCACGGCGGCGGCCGCAAACACGGCAAGCGAACGCTGGCGCTCGGAGATTGGGCCGGCATCCATACGACGTACGCGCTCGGGCTCGTTCATGCCCGAGAACACCAGCCCCACCGATACGATGACCGACGAGATAATCGCGTACGCGCCAAAGTTGAAGTACGACTCGAGCGTGGCGGCGGCTGTCGAGTCGACCTTGACCTGCTCGATCTGGACCTCGGCGCACTTGGCGGCGGCATGCTCGGCGGCCTTGGCGACACTGCCATTAGGGGCAGTGGGCTCAAGCGCCGCCGCAGCGCCCACGAGCGAGATCCAGCGCGAGGCCTCGGCAGACGAAAGCGCCGCCGCCATGGTGCCGGCACCGTAGGTCACATCGAGCTTGGGCAGGGACTCCCCCGCGCGGGCGGCTGCAACAAGATCGCCCTCAAACCCCTCCGGGATAAAGAACACGCAGTCGGCGCTACCTTTGGCGCTGTTGCTCTTGGAGAGCGCGTCCGCAAGGTCGTAGGTGTCGTCGCCGACGCCCGTGACCAGCTCAAAACGCGAACCCAGATGCTTGGTAAGCGCACGCGAAAGGTCGCTATTGTCGCGGTCGACCACGATCACGTTGGTGTCGTAGGGCTTGTACTCGGTGAGCTGCGACGAGTTCCAGCTCACCGATGCCGCGATGAATACGCCCATGAGCGAGATGAACACCGTATAGATGAGCAGGTAGAACGGGTGCGCCAGCGCCATGCGAAGCGCGGTCTTAAAGGTGCTCATAGCGGCTCCTTCCAAAGATCAGCGTGGCGGCGGCAACGAACAGCAGCGCCATAAGGACCAGCGCGCCGGCGCGAACGGCAAAGGGGCTCAGGTCCTCAAAGAAATACAGGCGGTTGAACATGTCGCAGATGAGCTTGACGGGGTTGAGCCAGCACTCGGCCGGGCAGGCGCGGGCGACGTCGTCGGCAAGTGCCATCGCCGGCTCGCCGTAGAGGCCAGCGAACAAGGCGCACGTGGTGGCAAAGCCCGTGAGGATGCCCGACTTGGACGCCTTGCCGCCCTTAACGGGAAGCGTGCCCACAAAGAGTCCCAGGCCCGTGGCGGCAAGCGCGGAAGCGGCACCGCCCACCAGACACAGCCCCTCGCGCCCGCCAAAGTCGACGCCCACGACCAGGCGCACGTAGCCGATCGCAATCGTCATCGAGGCGAAGGAGACCAGCCACGAGCCCACAAAGATACCGGCCAGCGACGCCGTCTTGGAAAGACCGCCCACACAGCGACGCGCACCAAGGCCCGACAGATTGGGCTGCAGATCGACAACGCTCAAGGCGGCAAACTCGGCAGACATCATCGCGACCAGGCCAAAAAGCGCGTAATAGTAGATGACCGTGCCATCGGGCGTGGTGCGCGTCAGGCTTACGCGGCGGGTTCCGCCCTCAAGCGACAGGGCGCGCGCAACCGCCGCCGGATCGGCAAGGGCAGCCGGGTTGTCTTGGGCAATCTGGGACATGAGCTCGGCATTTTGCGTATACGAGCTTGCCACCGTCTCCAGAATGCTGCGGTCGGTGAGCACCGACGACGCGCGCGAGCCGTCATAGCTCGAAAGCAACGTGAGCTTGGGCGTGCCTTCGGCGTCGACCGTATAGATGCCCGCGACCTCGCCGGCCTTAAGCGCACGGTTCGCATCGGCTGCATTGTCGCACTCGTGGATCTCGAGCAGCTGGTCGTCGCCTTCCTTGGCAAGCGACGTCGCCACGTCCTTAAAGGTCGAGGCGTCCCAGGCCTCATCCGCCACGACGGCCACCGGCACCGGGTCGACCGTGCCGTCGGAGCTCAGATTCGCAAACATAAACATGAACATCGTGGAAAGCGCGACGGGAAAGATCGCGCCCCAAACCCACGTGCTCGGCCGGCGCAGCAGCGTCTTGACCGTGATAATAATGGTGTTGAACATGGCTGCCCCCTAGTCGCGCAGCTCGCGGCCGGTAATCTCGAGGAACACGTCGTTGAGAGTCGGCGGCTCGCTCCACACGCGGCCGAGCGCAACGTCGGCAGCGCGCAGCGTGTCGAGGATGTCGACCAAGTTGTGCGGGCTCGCCTCGCAGGTGCAGACGAGCTCGCCGCCGGACAGCTCAACCGAAAGCACGTGCTCGAGGGCGCGCAGGCGCTCGACTGTGGCGGCCTCGACGGCGCCGACCTCGACAGTCACGCGCTCGCCCATCTGAATCATGCGCTTGAGCTCGTCGTTGGTGCCCTGCGCCAGCACGCGCCCGCCGTCCATGATCATGATGCGGCTGCAGATTTGCTCGACTTCCTCCATGTAATGGCTGGTATACACCACCGTGGCGCCCTCGTCGCGCAGGCGGCAGATGCCCTCCAGGATGGCGTTGCGGCTCTGCGGGTCGACCGCCACCGTGGGTTCGTCGAAGAAGATGAGCTCGGGCTTGTGCGCGATGCCGCAGGCAATGTTAAGCCGGCGCGCCAGGCCGCCCGAGAGCTTGCCGGGGTGGAACTTGGTAAAGTCGCCCAGCCCGACAAAGTCGATCGCCTCGTCCACCAGCGCGCGGCGGCGCTTGCGGTCGTTAACGTAAAGGCTGCAGAAATAGTCAATGTTCTCGCGCACCGTAAGCTCGTCGAACACCGCCACCTGCTGCGGCACCACGCCGATGCGGCGCTTGAGGTCGTAGCGGGCGGGCGTCATGGGCTCGTCGAACAGCTCGATGGTGCCTTTGTCGTAGGCGAGCAGCTGCAGAATACAGTTGATGGACGTGGTCTTGCCCGAGCCGTTGGGGCCCAGCAGGCCAAAGATCTCGCCGGGGGCGATGCTCAGGTTAAAGTGGTCGAGCGCAATAAGGTCGTCATAGCGCTTGACGAGGTTTTCGACGTGAACGATATCTGTCATGAGGCGGCCCTTCCGTTGGTTGCGGCCCGGTACGATTGTATCATCGCAGGAGCCGCCGGCGCGCACCAGTGAGCTTTGTCACGAGTGCGGGGTCTTTGTCGTGCGGCCTGCCGACGCCCCCCGCTTTGCTGCGCGGGAGGAATGTCACGGTTGCGCAGGCGGCCCCTCCACCATGCGCGGCTTCGCGTACAATACCCGTATGAACAGGCTTTTCGACAAATCGATCGTGCTGGCGTGCTGTATTGCGGCCGCCATGGGTCTTGCTGTGGACGCTCACCTGGTCGCGGCGTTTTGCCTTGGCGTTATTGCCACCTCACTGGCCGAGGTCGTACAGGGAAACCGCGCCCGCCGTGTGAGCGAGGCCGCGAGCTACGCCTGCATCATCGCGGCTGTCTTCGTGCCGCCGTTTGTGCCGTTTGCGCCTCTCGCTCTCTATGACATCGCGCGACGCGTTCGCCGTGAACGAATCTGGCCCGCGCTGGCGATTGGCGGCGTGTTTGTCTGCGCGCTTGTCGCGGACCTTCGTGGTGGCGTGCTCACCACCCGAACGCTGCTGTTAACCGCCATCCTTTCGGTTGCCGCCACCTTGCTATCGCTACGCACCGCCCAGTTGGAGCGCGAGCAGCGGCGCATGCGCCGCACCCGCGACGAGCTGCAGGAACGAGTCCTCGCGCTCGAGGCGCGCAACCGCGATCTTGCCGATCGCCAGGACTACGAAGTCGAGCTCGCGACGCTCGCCGAACGCGCCCGCATCGCGCGCGAGATCCACGATAACGTCGGGCACCAGCTCACGCGCGCCTCGCTGCAGGCCGAAGCCCTACGCGTGGTCCACGCCGACGAGCCTGGCGTCGCCGCCGATTTCGCCGACGTTAAACGCACGGTTGACGAGGCGCTCCAGCTTGTGCGCACCAGCGTCCACGCGCTCAACGACAACGCCGTCGACCTTTCCGTGCAGCTCGAACGCATTGTCGAAGGCACACGCTCGGACGGCGGCCCGCAGATTGAGCTTGAAGTTATGGCCGAACATGCGCCCGCAAACGTCGCCAACTGCTTTGCAGCGGTCCTGCGCGAAGCGCTCTCCAATACCATGCGCCACGCTTGCGCCCAGACCGTCACCGTACGGTGCATGGAGCATCCGTCGTTTTACCAGCTCATTGTTACCGACGATGGCGTGGGTGAGGTCCAAGCAAGCGGCCGCGGCACCGCAGAGGGCATGGGGCTCGCCTCCATGCGCGAGCGCATCGAGGCGCTTGGCGGCACCTTCACCGCCGGCCCGCGTGCCGGCGCCGGCGGCTGGCGTGTGTTTGCCACCGTTCCCAAACAGCAAGGAGATGAGGGCCGATGAGGCTCATCGTTGTCGACGACGACCGCTTGGTGGTCGATTCGCTCAAGATTATCTTGGGCGCCCAGCCGCAGATCGAAGTGGTGGGCACCGGTGCCAACGGCAACGATGCGGTGGCGCTCTACGCCGAGCACGCACCCGATATTGCGCTGCTCGACATCCAGATGCCGGGACGCGACGGCCTTTCGGCCGCGCGCGAGATCCTTGAGCACGACCCTGCGGCGCGCGTGGTGTTTCTGACGACGTTCTCGGATGACGAGTACATTGTGTCGGCGCTCAAGCTGGGCGCCCGCGGCTACCTGATCAAGACCGATGTCGCTGCCATTCCGCCGGCGTTGGCGCAGGTCATGGACGGCAAACGCGTGCTCGAGGGCAAGGCGATCGAGGACATCGATTTTGACGGAACGGACGTCGAGGCGGGCACGCCCCGCCGGCCCGCAGCCTTCGCCAGCCTGACCGACCGCGAGTTCGAAGTCGCCGAACTCATCGCCCGCGGCCTCGACAACAAAGAGATCGCCGCCACCGCCTACATGGGCGAAGGCACCGTGCGCAACCACATCAGCTCAATCCTGGCAAAGATGGGCCTGCGCAACCGCACGCAGATCGCTATCGCCTACCTGCGAGGGTAGTTGCCCGAAGACCGACCGTTCCGGCATAGCAAAATGGCTGCTACCGATTTAAGGCCATTTCAAAACTATGCCGGTTTACGGGGCCAAACTCAGGACCCCCATCCATACCCGCGTTTTCTGCAAAATGACGGCTCGTCTACCTGCGGTTTTATTTTCACGAATATCGGCATGGTTGGAGACTCGTAACTCAGCCCCGTAAACCGGCATAGTTTTGTTCGGGCGGCCCTGGACGAGTGCCTCCGCCAGCCTCGCGGGACCAAAATGATCCGTTTTCCTCCGTCCCCAAGGGATCAGCCGGAACCGCTCGCCACGAAATCGGCCCATCTACTACGTTTGACGCGATACCCATGACCATACCTTCGTTTTGAACAAAACCACAGGCGTTCTACCTGCGGTTTTGTCTTCGCGTTTTTTTGGCATGGTTGGGGGTAAGGGGCTAAACGTAGTAGATGGGCCGGTTTCGTGGCGCCCCCGGCACACAAAAGTGCCGCCACGGAGGAGGGAGATGCCTCCGTGGCGGCTGGGGGTAGGAGTAGGTCGGAATTTAGCCCTGCCGGCCGCCCGGGGCCTTTTGGCCCCGGGCGCTGTCGACGTGCCTAGCGCTTACGGATACCCCAGACTAGGGCTCCGACGCCGGCCATGGCGATGACAAATGCCATAAGCAGAGCGGCAGCCTGTTGGTCACCCGTGGTGGGCAGGAAACCCTTGACCGTCTTGACGATGTTCGTCACGGTCTTGGGCGTGCCGGGGTCGGGCGTCGGCACGGGCGTCTCGGGCTTCTTGTACGTGTTGTTGAACACGATACCCTCGACGCTCTTGTCGCCCTTGGTAAAGGCAACGTTCGCCTTGAGGTTGCCCTCGCCGTCGTCGACCACGTTAACGGTCGCGGTAAAGACGGACTTGTCGTAGGTCATACCGGCCTCGTCACCCTTGACCTCGCTGACGGTGTAGACGTACGTACCGGGCTCGTCGTACTCGAGCTTGTCGAAGTTGATCTTGCCGTCGGCATCGTTGGTAACCGTAGACTCGATGTCCTCGCCAACGAGCTTAAAGCTAAACTCGTCCTTCTTGAGCTCGCGTCCCTCGAGCACCTTAATGGCGCCGATGGAGACCTGCGTGGGCATGGCGTGATACTTGTTGGTAAAGCCAGCCGACTCGGTGGTTCCCTCGAGCTTGTGCGTCGCGGCCAGCGTACCGTCGCCGTTGTCGGAGACGGTGGTCACGACGGTGTAGGTCGTGCCGTCATAGGTGACACCCTTGTACAGGCTAAGCGCGTTCGGGCGAGCCTCGCGCAGCGTGTACGTGTGCGTACCGGGCGCCTCGTAGTGGATCGGGCTCAGCGTAACGTTGCCGTTGGCGTCGTTGGTGCCGCTGGCGACAACCACGCCGTCCTCGAGCAGTTCAAACGTGAACTCGCCGGTTGCAAGGTCACGTCCGGTCAGACGCTTAACCGTCTTGACCTGATCGGTCACGGAAGAGTCGGTGGGCGCCACGACGTAGGTGTTGGTGAACGTGAAGTCCGCACCGTCGTCGCCGTTGCGCACGACACTCAGATGTCCGGCGCCGTCGTCAGTCACGGTGTAGGAAACCTTGCGCGTGGCGTTGGGGTCGTTGGTCACGCCAGGGACGCTACCGGACTCGGTCACCGTATAGGTAAAGGTGTGCGAGCGCGGAGCGGTGGGGGTTGCGGGATCGGACTCGTCGTTGGACTCATCGGTCTCGGCAGCGTCGGCGTCAACCTCGGCCTCACCGGTGTTGGCTTCGGCGTCGCTCGATGCGTCGTCAGAAGCATCGGTCGTCACGCCCAGAGCGCGGTTGAGGTCCTCGAGCGTAAAGTGGATCTTGCCAAAGCCCACGTTGCCAGCCGCGTCGTTGGTTGCGGTCGTGCGCTCGGGCATCGGGGCACCAGCCTCGTCGGCGGTCACGGTAAAGGTGAACTTGCCCGTGATGTCAGCCGGGGTCAGGCCCTCGGCAGCTTGGAGCTTCTTAGTGCCGGTGAGCGCGGCATCGACGGCTTCGGCGCCGTAGACGTTCTCGAACAAGGGCTCGACGCCGCCGTAGTCGACCGTTGCCGTCAGGGTACCGTCACCGTTGTCGACGACGATAACCTTAAAGCCAAAGCTCCACGTTGTAGCGGAAACGCCATTCGGCAGCCCGAATAAATCTTCGTAGGCCGTGTAGTTAATGGTCCAGGCAAGCTTGCCGTCCTTATCGGTACGATAAGCAAGCCCAGCAGCCTCAAGATTAGCAAGCATCTTGGTGTCGTAGTGCAGCGTATCAAAGCTCACGTGCCCGCCGATATTGGGCTTGAGGTTTTCGTATGCCACAAGCTCACCCTGATAGGCGATGCCGAACCAGAACTCGCCGTCGGCCATCGGGCGGCCGGTCAGAGTCTTGGTGGCAACGACCTGAGCAGCGGTGCCACCAGGCGTGTTGGTCGTAGCGCTGTAACTGTTGTGGAACGGCACCAGGGCTTTCTCGACCTTGTTCTCGCCACTCTTGTGGACCGTCTCATGCGTGCCCTCGGGACCATCGGAAACGGTCGTCGTAGCAGTGAGCGTACCGGCGGTGTCGTCGGCGATGGCGATCGTCACCGTGCGTACGGCGTCATCGTAGGTGTAACCGGGCTGGCCGTCGTTCTTTTCGGCCACGGTGTACTTGAAGGTCTTGCCGGCGTCAGCCTGCGTAAATTTAACCTCATGACCAGCCAGAATGTCGATCAGTCCGACCGTTGCCTCTGCCGTCGCAGGGGACTTGAAGTTGTTGGCTCCGGGCAGCAGGCCAAGCGCGTTGGCCGAGGCCTCGTCGGCAGGCGTCACGGTAAACGTGAACTGGCCCTCGGTCATGGGGCGGCCGTCCAGATACTTGCTGAGCCACAGACCGCCGGCCGCGGTGTAGTTAAGCTCAGTGCGGTACGTGTTGGTAAAGCGTCCGTTTTCCTTCTTGGTGACATTGGCGGTCAGCTTGCCCTCGCCGTCCTCGGTCACGGTTACTTCGGCGGTCGCGACGTGGGAGTCATACGTCATGCCGACCGTATTACCCGCGTTCTCGCGGATCTCGTACTTGTAGGTTCCGGCAGCCGTGTAGCGAATCTTGCCGAACTTGATGGCGGCAATGCCGTCCTTCGCATCGTGCTTGCTCACGGTTACGGTTGCAGGATCGGGTAGCGGAGCGCCATCGGGGGCGGTAATGGTAAAGCCGAACTCGTCCCCATCCGTCCACTCGCGACCGTCGATGGCCTTGCTCAGGTCAAAGTCGAGGTCTGCATCGGTCGGGGTCACGCTGTAAGTGTTCTTGAAGGTTGCGGTCTTGGCGTCCTTCAGGACATGCTCGGCCTTGAGGGTGCCGTCGCCGTTGTCCGTGATGGTGGTCTCGATGGTGTACTCGGCGTCACTGTAGGTGATGCCCTTGCTGGTGGTTCCGCCGTTGGCCTCGCGCAGCGTGTAGGTGTGCTTGCCGGCCTTGTCGTACTTCACGGCGCCCATCGTGATCTTGCCCTCGGCGTCGTTCTTGCCGGTGGCGACGACCTTGTCGCCCTCGACGAGCTCGAAGGAGAACTCGCTGTCCATGAGATTGCGGCCAGTCAGGACCTTGTTCGCGGTGATCTGGTCGGTAACGCTCGTCTCGACAGGCGTCACGTTATAGGTATTGGTGAACGTAAATGCCACATCGCCGTCCGGCTTGCGGGATACGCTCAGATTGCCCTTGCCGTCATCAGTCACGGTGAAGGAAACCTTGCGCGACAGCTTGGCGTCGTTGGTCACGCCAGCCACTTCGCCGGACTCGGTCACGGTGTAGGTAAAGGTGTGCTCGCGCTTCTCGGGCTTCTCGCCCAGAGCCTTGTTAAGGTCGTCGAGCGTAAAGGCGATCTTGCCAAAGTCGACCTTGCCGTCAACGTCGTTGTGCACGCTCGTGCTCGCAGGCATAGGCGCGCCCTCTTCACCGGTCACGGTAAAGGTGAACTTGCCGGTGATATCAGCCGGGGTCAGAGCGTCGTCAACCTGCAGATTCTTGATACCCGCAAGCGATGCCTCGGTAGCATTCGTGGTGTAGGCGTTCTTGAACTCGATGCTCTTGACGTCCTTGGCGTCCTTCAGCTCGTGCGTGGCAACCAGCTGGCCCTTGCCGTTATCGGCGATGGTCGTCACGATGGTGTAGACCGCGTCATCGTAGTCAATACCGCCGGCGTTGCCCTTAACCTCATGCAGCTTGTAGGTGTGCTGGCCGATCTCGGTGTACTTGATGGCACTGAACGTCACCTTGCCGTCGGCGGCGTTCTTAACGGTCTCGACAGGCTTAACTTCCTTGTCAATGATTTCGAGCAGCTCAAAGCTGAACTCGTCGGCCGTAAGGTCACGCCCGGTCAGAGACTTGGTCACGGTAATCTGGTCGGTGACGCTGGACTCAACAGGATTCGTGGCGTAAACGTTCTTGAACTTGGTCTCGCCCGAGGTCACCTTCACGCCAGCGCTCAGCTCACCCTTCTTGTCGGGCGCTACCGTCACGGTGATCTCCGCGACGTTCTTGCTGTAGGCGATGCCGTCAATCGTGGTCCCGGCATGCTTTTCACTGACCTTGTAGACGTACGTGCCAGGTTCGGTGTATTCGATCGTGCCGAAGTCGATGGCAGCCTTGCCCTGGTCCAGGTCAGCCTTGCGCACGGTCGCAGTCCTAGCCGCAGGCATCGGGGCGCCGCTCTCGGATGTCAGGCCAAACTCAAACGCGTCAGCATTCGTCCAGTCGCGACCCTTGAGCACCTTGGTCAGGCCAAAGCTGGCCTTGGTGTTCACCATTGCCGGCGTCATGTCATACGCAAAGCTGATCTTGCCGTTGTTGCCCAGGTAGGAATTGACATGCGTCGCGGTCGCCTTGGCAGACACGTTGTTCCACTTGGGGTTGAGAACGTCGGTCGCGGTACCAGTGCTGTTGCCGCCCACGCTGCCCTTGGTAGTGTGGAGCTCATCGATAAAGGCCAAACGCGCGGTTCCCACGCTAAACGAAAGGTTGCCGTCCTCGTCGGCAACAAGAGCGCCGTCAAACTTCGCTGCGTCGCCGCCGACAAACTCGATGACAGCAGTGGCGGGCTTGGCCTCGCCGTTCGAGCCCCGCTCCTCAAACTCATCCTTGTAGTAATAGGTGCCAGTATCTGCCAGCGAATTCTTTGCAGGCTGCGTGCAGTCCTTATCCGCGTAAATGGGAGTCTGCTTCTGGAAGTAGTAGTAGCGGTTGGTGTCGGCCGGCTCAAAGGTCGCAACCGTATCACCCAGCGCACCACCGCTCCACTTGTTCGCGTAGAAGCTCACGGTCTTGGTGCCGTCAACGACAGTCGTATTATGCTCGATGTAGTTCTTGAGCCCTGCTACCTTCTCGGGCGTAAACAGGTTGTCAAGTGCGGCGCTCTTCACGCTCGAGGCATACTTCACCTGAATGGGCTTAACGTTGTCGACCGAAAGCTTGCCGTCTACGGTCTTAAAGTGACTCAGCGGAATCAACGACGCAGGAATGTTAACCGTTACGATATCGCCCTTCCGGGGATTGTCATCGCCAGCACGCTGCACGGTGATGAGCAGGTCTTTTGCCTTGCCGGAAAACTCGTAGGTGTCGGTATTGGTTTCTTTGTTGACCGTCTTGCTCGCCTTGGTAAACGACATGCCGTTGATGACGACTTCGGTAAATCCGTCGACCTGCATAAAGTCGCCCAGCTCGTCGGTAAACGTGATGTAGCCGGACTTGGTCTCGTCGTAGCCCTTATGGATTTCGGTCGGATAAGGCGGCTCCGATGTGATGGCCTGTGAGATGTCGTCGAAGACCTTCTTGAGCTCTTCAGCATTGGTCGCCGACTTGTAGTAGTCGGAGTTTTCCGCGCGTGTGCCAAGCTCGTCGCTCGCATACGACGTGGCATCGGGATAATTACTCGACACGGCGTGCATAAACTTGTTGACGTCGCTTGTCCCCTTTTTCGAGGGATCGGCAGCGGGGTCCGCTCCACTAAAGATGCCGATGGTATAAACGGTGGCCTTGCTGTCCTTCATGTTCTTGGCAGCCGTCACGGCAGCATCGGCGACGCCAGAATCAAACTCGCTGTAGCTCGTTGGCTTGCCGTCGGTAAAGAACACAACGATCTTCTTGGCATCTGCGCGACCAGAAGTGATATCCCCGGCCAGTTCCAGACCATAGTCGGCACGCGTAGCACCGCTTGGCTTGATTCCAGCAACTGTATCCTTAAGAGCTTTCACGTTGCCGCCGGAGCAATCGGTCAAACCCTTCATTACCTGCGAGTGGTTGTACTTGTATTGGCCTTGATAGTACGTGTCATTGCCGACCTTATCAGTCTTATCACCCGCAAACTTAACAATGGCAACCCTATGCTGCCTATCAACGCCCTCGATAGCCTCGTTTTGTTTGGCGATGGTATTGATAAAGCTGTTCGCAGCGCTCTTCAGTGCATCGATACGCTTGGTGCGATCTCCGCCACCCATAGGATCATCCATCGAGCCGGAGGCATCCAACACCATCACGATGTCAAGTGGCGTGGTGACTGTCACGGTTGAATTAGACGTCGAGGACATCGCCGAAAGCGTGGTCAAAAAGTCCGACTCTTCGTTTTCCCCGGTTGCCTTGACCGTCTTATCGGTCCAGATTCGGCCGACGTTTTGGGTCGTTACCTTATTGCCGCCGTGGCCTGCCGCCCAGATTTCCCAGCGTCCGCTGGTATCGGGGTCGACGACCTTTCCGGTCATTATCGGTCCGTCCATTCCCGTGCTGGACCTGGCGTTGGCCTCGGGCAGCATGGCGAATGCTGCGGCTGGCAACACCAGCACTACGGCCAGTATCACCGCCAAGAGACCCCTCGTGTACTTACTCATCGCGTCTCCCTTCTCACTGTCTCAAACGGTAGTGTCGAGAAAGTTGGTGTAAGGGCCCTTGCGGCCCCTGTGTCCGATATCCGGAATCAGTTGATATCCTAGGCCGCCTCCACGCTGTCGGCAAGTTCCAGGCTGGATTCGATCATCTTCCTGGCCGCCTTCTCCAGCTCCGCCCAGTCGTGCTCGCCCGCGGCACCCATTCTGAACGCGGCGTCATGCATCTCGGCCATCTTCCTCTCCGAGAAGTAGCGCGAGCCGGACCATGTTTCGGCCTGGTCGCACATGACGGCGCCCACGAGCCTGAGCAGCGAACTCTCCGACGGGAAGACCTGCACCACGCGCGAGCGGCGCTTGATTTCCCTGTTGGCGCGCTCCTGCACGTTGTTGGTGCGCAGGCGCTTCCAGTGCGACGGCGGGAAGTCCAGGTACGCGAGTGCGTCGGGCTCCGCCTCCTCGAGCACCCTTGCCGCCCTCGGGCAGCACCCCTCCAGCATCTCGCATGCCGCGTGGTACATGGCCACGGCGGTGGCGGCGTCCCTGGCGCGGAAGACCGAGGAGACGATGCGCCCCACGCGGCGCCTCAGCTGCCAGGAGCCGGCCTCGCGCATGCAGTCGCGCATCAGGTGCACGGCGCATCGCTGCCAGGCCGCCCCCTGGAAGACCTCGCCTATGGCCCTGACCAGGCCCCCGTGGGCATCGGATACGACGAGCTCGGTGCCGGTCGCGCCGCGGTCGCGCAGCTTCCGCAGGAAACCGAGCCACGATTCGTAGGACTCCGTGTCCACCACGGATACCCCCAGCACCCGCCTCCAGCCGGACTCGTCGCAGCCTATCGCCGTGACCACCGCGGTCGAAGCCACGCGGCCCCCGCGGCGGCACTTGACGTAGGTCGCGTCGAGCCAGATGTAGGGTATCGCGCGCGCATCGAGCGGCCCCTCCGCGAGGTCGGCTATCTCGGCGTCGAGGGTCGCGGCGATCGCGCTCACTCGGTCCCTGCCGAGCCTCTCGATGCCCATCTTCTCGGCTATCCTCTGCACCTTCCTGGTGCTGGTGCCGGTGGCGTACATCTCGGCCACCGCCGCGACGAGCGCGCGGTCGACGCGCTGGTAGCGCTCGAGGACGTCCTCGGGGAAGAAGCTGCCCGTCCTGAGCTTGGGGATTCTCAGGTTGAGCGTGCCCACGCACGTCTCGAGCGTGCGGTTGCGGTAGCCGTTCCTGCTGTTGGCCCCATCGCTGCAGAGCTGGTCGGCCTCCTCGTCCATGATGGCGTTGACCACCTGCTCGGCGAGCAGCCTGAGCAGCGACTGGATGTCGACCATCCCGTCGGTCGACCTCGGGATGGCGGCCTTATCCGGCATCGCGTCTGCTAATATCTCCATAGCGGTCCCTGTCCTTTCCCAGAACCTGTGTTATGTAGCAATTCCAGATTCTAGGACAGGGGCCGCTTGCGTTTGGCGGTCAGCCGTCGGCGCGCTTACACCAACATTTCCGACGCGATCCTTTTGAATGATCCCTCCGTCCCCAAGGGATCATTTATTTGTGCGGGTTGTGGTTTTGTGACCTGCTGAAATTTAGGATACTGTACATCTGTACGTTAACTCATCTTCGTAGTATATTGCTACCCGCAAAACTCAATACCATTGTGCTCTGAGACGCTAAAGCGCCTACGTACAATGGTTGTCGATAGTACGATTCGATTTAACGACAGGATGGATGGTCCAAGCGTGAGTCTCGGCAGCAAACTATCCAATGCAAAGGTGTCCTTTGCGATATTTAAGCGCGACATTAAGCGACTGCTTGTGAACCCCGTCGCCTTGGTGGTTACCCTTGGCGTGTGCGTTATTCCCTCGCTGTATGCCTGGTACAACATCGTGGCCAACTGGGATCCGTACGGAAACACCCAGGGTATCAAGATTGCCATCGCCAACAACGATCGGGGCACCCAAAACGACTTGGTGGGCGAGCTCAACGCGGGCGACCAGGTTGTCGATCAGCTCAAGGAGAACGATCAGCTGGGCTGGACCTTCGTCGATTCGGCGTCCGATGCCAAGGAGGGCGTCGAGAGCGGTGAGTACTATGCGGCCATCGTAATCCCCAAGAACTTCTCGGATAACCTGGTTTCGATGCTCGACGGTAACTACCATCAGCCCAAGCTTACGTACTACGTCAATGAGAAGAAGAGCGCTATTGCGCCCAAGGTTACCGACACCGGTGCAAGCACCATCGAGGAGCAGATCAACTCGGAATTTGTCTCCACGGTGGGCGAGACCGTTGCCAGCATTGCCAAGGATGCCGGAGTCGATTTAAAGGACAAGGCAACCCAGACTCAGGATTCGTTGGCAAGTTCTGTCTCCGAGGCATCCGATACCTTGGGCGAGGTGCGCGATTCGATTGGCGACATGAATGCCGCCATCGATAAGACGAGTGGCGCTATCGCCTCGGCTGATGCGGCACTTGCCGGCATGCAGGGTCAGGCGCCGTCACTGACGCAAGCGATCTCTCAGGGCAACGACCTGCTGGGTGAAGCTCGCACCACGGCGGGCAACTCTATCGCCTCGCTCTCCAAGGCGCTCTCGGAAGGCAGCCTTGCGCTCACCAAGACGTCGGCCTCCGCGAACGCTGCCATCGGCAAGCTGACGGGCACGGTCACATCTACGACCACCCGTATCGACAACTCGCTCGAGTCTCTCCAAGCGACGATCGACCACAATAAGGCCGTTATCGGGCACTTGGAGATTCTCGCCAATGACACGTCGACAGGTTCCGAGGAAATTGACGCGCGCATTGTATCGACCATCAATACGCTCCGTGAGCAGAACGAGAAGTTGCAGAGCATCAAGGACGGTCTGTCCGCGCAGTCGAGCGCCATGGCGAATGACGCCGCGGCTGTCTCGGGTGCCAGCGACGCTATCAATAACGCAATTCAGACCGGTGCGACCAACCTTGGCCAGGCCCAGACGGACCTGGGTCAAAACGCGCTGCCGAAGGCCTCGAGCGCGCTTGATTCCTTTGCCGCCGTCTCGGGTGATTTGACGGGTATCGTATCTGGCCTCACGCCCACGATTGCAAGCGCGCGCGGTACGCTTTCGCAGCTTAACGCTACGCTCGGCCAGGCCAAGACCACGCTGTCCCAGACCGATTCCTCGCTTGCCAAGGTCCAGGACAAGCTCGCAACCGCCGCCAACGACATCGCGGCGCTACAGACCTCCGAGTCCATGGGCGAGCTGGCCGACCTGATGGGCGTCGACGTCAATGACGTCGCAGACTTCATGGCATCTCCGGTTGAGCTCGCGTCCAAGTCGATCTATCCGGTTAAGAGCTTCGGCTCGGGCATTGCCCCGTTCTATACCAACCTGGCGCTTTGGGTGGGCGGCTACGTGCTTATCGCCATCTACAAGCTCGAGGTCGACCGTGAAGGTGTTGGCAGCTTTACGGCGCGCCAAGGCTACTTTGGCCGCTGGTTGCTCATGGTGATCCTGGGCGCGTTGCAGGCCATCATCGTTACGGTGGGTGATCTGGTCATTGGCGTACAGTGCGTCAACCCGCTGCTGTTCGTGCTGGGCGGCATCGCCATTTCGTTCACCTACGTCAATATCATCTATGCGCTGTCCACCACGTTTAAGCATATCGGCAAGGCTATCGGCGTCATTCTCGTCATCGTGCAGATCCCGGGTTCGTCGGGCATGTACCCCATCGAGATGATGCCCGGCTTCTTCCAGTGGCTGCACCCGCTGCTGCCCTTTACCTACGGCATCAATCTGCTGCGCGAGACGGTCGGCGGTATGTATTCGTTCAACTACCTGTTTAACCTGTGCATTCTGGGCGTGTTCTTGATCGTGGCGCTCTTTATCGGCCTGCAGCTGCGTCCGCTGCTGCTCAACCTTAACCTGCTCTTTGATAAACAGCTTTCCACGACCGGTATGATGATTTGCGAGTCCAACGACCTGCCGCGCCAGCGCTACTCGCTGCGCACGGCCATGCGTGTCATGCTCGATTCCGATTCGTACCGTCGCGAACTGCTCGATCATGCGGTCGCCTTTGAACATCGCTACCCGTACTACATCAAGGGCGGTTTTGCCGCCGTGGTGGGCGTTCAGGTCCTGCTCTTTGTCCTGTCGACGGTTCTCGATATCGACAATAACGGCAAGATCATCCTGCTTGTCATTTGGATCATCTCGGTCATTGCCATCTGCGGCTGGCTTATCAATATCGAATATATCCGCGCGAGCCTCAATACCCAGATGCGCATCTCGGCGCTTTCGGATGAGGACCTGCGTCGCGAGATGCGCGAGCACACGGCCGCCATTCCTGCCGCCCGCTACATGTTTGGCCTCAACGCCAGCGAGCGTGGTGCCAAGGGCGGCGATCAGTCCACGGGCCGCTTGCCGCATATAGGCTCGAACCATAAATCTCAGGACAGCGACAGTACAGCCACAAATGATGGAAATGCCACTCCGCTTGGCAAGCACTCCAAAGGAGGTGAGGCATAAATGAAGAACATCCTGCATCTGTTTAAGCGCGATGTCCAAAATGTGTCTCGCTCCGTAATCGGCTTGGTTGTCGTGATGGGCCTCGTTATCGTACCGTGCCTGTACGCGTGGTTTAACATCGCCGGCAGCTGGGACCCGTACGGCAACACCGGCAATCTTAAGATCGCCGTGGCCAACACCGATGAGGGTTACGAGAGCGATCTGATCCCCGTTGAGGTCAACGTGGGTGAAAACGTGACCGCCACCCTGCGCGGCAACGAGAGCTTCGATTGGGTCGTGCTCAACGACCGCGATAAGGCCATCGATGGTGTCAAGTCGGGCGCGTATTACGCCGCTGTGGTCATCCCCAAAACGTTTAGCGCCGACATGATGACGCTCTTCTCGACGAACGTGAAGCATGCCGATATCGAGTTCTACGAGAATCAGAAGGCCAACGCCATCGCACAGATCGTGACCGAGAAAGGCTCGAGCGCTGTTCAGAGTCAAGTTAACGAGACCTTTACCGAAACCATTACGACCATCGGGCTCAAGACCGTGTCCAGCCTGCTCGATTACATGAGCACCGACCAGGTGAGTAACTTTATCGCCAACCTGTCGTCGACACTCGGCGATTCGGTCGAGGACCTGCAGGACGTTCAGGCCAGTGCAACGTCGCTTGCGGGCATTTTGAGCTCCACGTCCGATTCGCTGACGTCGGCGAGCGGTATGCTCAAGCAAACCGGGACCACCGACCAGTCGGTGAAGCAGCTGATGGAGCATGCCGAGAGCGGTATTGCTGATTCCGAGAAGGCGCTCAAGGCAGCCAGCGATGCCATCGATGCGGCGATTGATGGAAGTGCCGGGTCGTTCGACAACGTGTCCACCGAGCTCGCAAAGGCCTTTGACGCCGCGAACCAGCATGTCGATCTTACGGTGTCTCAGCTCAACGATGGCGCGGCGTCACTCAATGCACGTGCCGACGAGATTGATGCCACGGCAGATAAGCTCCGTAGTCTTGCTGGCCAGGTGAGTAACGATAAGCTCAAGGAAGGTCTCGAGTCCGTTGCGACATCTCTTGCCGGAACTGCGGAAGAGTATCGCAACAACGCCAAGGACCTGACGGCAACCGCTAAGTCCCTTTCTGACAGCATGGCAGAGGTCAACAGCACTCGTGCCGAGGTCGACCAGGCCATCGCCGATGTCAAGGCGGGTATCTCGGGTGCCAAGTCCGACTATGATTCCACGTTCTCGGTTAAGGCCAAGGAGCTCAAGAAGACGGTTTCGGGCATTCTGGACTCGCTGAACAGCATCTCGGGCGATCTGGATAGCGCCGTAGATGGCCTGACCGACGCATCCGGTTCGCTGGCAAAGGGCCTCTCCAAGGCTGCAAAGCTGGTCAACAAGGCTTCCGATCAGCTGGGTGAGGCGTCGGACAAGATCAGTGCGTTTAAGGATGAGCTCGACGGCGCCTTGATGTCGGATGACCTCGCTGCGATCAAGACGATGATCGGCAATGACCCCGAGGGTCTGGCCGTGTCGCTTTCCGGCCCCGTCGCGCTCGAGCGCAAGCCGGTCTATCCGATCCGCAACTACGGTTCGGCCATGGCGCCGTTCTACACGATTCTGTCGCTGTGGGTGGGCTCGATCGTGCTGGCGGCCATGATGAAGGTGTCGGTTGACGACGAACTCATCAACGAGCTGATCCCCGTGCGCCTGCACGAGATCTACCTGGGCCGTTACCTGTTCTTTGGCGGTCTGGCACTGCTGCAGGCGACACTCGTATGCGCGGGCGACATCCTGTTCTTTGGCATCCAGTGCGACAACCCACTGCAGTTTGTGCTGGCGGGCTGGGTCGCGAGTCTCGTGTTCTCCAATATCGTCTACACGCTTACGGTGTCGTTTGGCGATATCGGCAAGGCTTTGGCCGTCGTGCTGCTGGTCATGCAGGTCGGCGGTTCGGGCGGCACGTTCCCCATCGAGATGACCGGCCCCGTGTTCCAGGCGATCTATCCGTTCCTGCCGTTCACCCACGGCATCAACGCCATGCATGCCGCCATGGCCGGTGCGTACCACATGGAGTACTGGATTGAGCTAGGCATTCTGGCGAGCTATCTGATTCCGTCGCTGGCACTGGGCGTCGTCTTCCGCCGCCCGGTCATCAAAGCCAACGACTGGATCATCGAAAAACTGGAGAGTACAAAGCTGATTTAGCGCAACAGCGTGGTGTTGACGAAGCATCGAGGTTTACTCTGCCGACGCTTTAGCGGGGTGAATTGCGCGGGCTGCTTGGTTGTTGCTACAGTAGCGGGGCGTGCCGGGGGTCCGGTGCGCCCCGTTTTTATTTGACCATGAGGCGGCACGCAGCCATACGCGTGCGGACACCACGCCCAGATTGAGTGTGAGGATGTTCCATGGCCCAATACGCTGCCAACGAAATCGAGAATATGCCCGATAGCCCTGTAGCCCGCGAAGACCTAGGTGCCGGCGGTGCCTCTCGCGGTGCCGGTGCGCGCTCGCCGCTGTTCTGGAAGGTCTTGCTGCTTTCGGTGGCGGTCATCTGGGGCTATTCCTTCACCACCATGAAGGATGCGCTCGATACCATTCCGGTGTTCGAGCTGCTCTACATTCGTTTTCTTCCGGCGTCGTTGGTCATGCTTGCCATCTTCCACGAGCGCATTGTTGCCCATTTCAACGCTCGAAACCTGATTGTTGGACTTGGCATGGGCGCGCTCATGTGGGGTGCCTACGGTTTGCAGACGATCGGCCTGGCACAGACCACGGCAGGCAAGAGTGCATTTTTGACGGGCACGTACTGCATCTTGGTTCCGTTTGCGAGCTACGTTCTAAGCGGCGAAAAGCTTACCCGTTACAACTTGGGCGCCGCGTTGCTGTGCCTGGCGGGCATTGGTCTGGTGGCGCTCGATAGCGTCGAGTTCAATGTCGGCGATGTCATCACACTGGGCGGTGCGGTCTTCTTTGCCATCCAGATGGCGGTGACCGCCAAGTATGGCCGTAAGATGGACATCAACGTCATCACGTTTTGGATGTTTGTGGGCAACGGCGTGCTGAGCCTGATCTCGTCGCTGCTATTCGAGACCCAAGCGCCGCTGTCCGTTTGGACGCCGAGCTTTATCAGCGTGATGGCGTTTCTCTCGGTGGGCTGCACATGTGTGGCTCTGCTCATCCAAAACGTCGGCCTGGCGCATGTCCCGGCCTCGACGGGCTCGCTGCTCCTTTCGATGGAGTCGCCTTCGGGTGTGCTGTTCTCGGTGCTGCTGATGGGGGAGGCGCTCACCTCGCGCCTGCTCGCCGGCTTCGCGCTCATCTTTCTTTCGATTATCTTGAGCGAGACGCATTTCGATTTTTTGCGTCGAAAGCCGCGCCCGCAATTGTAAACAATTTGTTGCGCCGCCTCCCGGGGCGGCATTTTTTATGCGTCGCCCTTAAAGTAGTACCTTGCACTTTACGCTATCAAAGTGCTTGCTGCAAAAACGTTACTGGAGGGCATCTATGGCACCAGCACTGTCCGATCTTCAACCGCAATCAGCGCCCAAGGCCACCGCGGCGGCGCAAGCCGCCATTGGCGACAGTCTGGTCAAAGAGGCTCAAACTTTTGCCGATGAGCTTGCCGCATGGCGTCACGATCTGCATCGGACGCCCGAACTTGGTAACGACCTCCCGCAGACCTCTGCGTATATCCAAGCGCGCCTGGCCGAGATGGACATCCCGTTTGCCACGCTCGTCGATGGTTCCTGTGTTGTGGGCCTTGTCGGTGCCGGTGCCACCGCGGCCCAAGGCAATGGCGTCTGCACGGACGAACAGGCCGGAACGGTCATTATGCTGCGTGGCGACATGGATGCCCTGCCCGTTGCCGAAGAGTCGGGCGAGACTTTCGCCTCTACGAACGGCTGCATGCATGCTTGCGGTCACGATATGCACGCGACGGCGCTGCTTGGTGCGGCGCGCTTGCTCAAGGCCCGCGAGGCCGAGCTTGTCGACGCCAACGCTACCGTCAAACTGCTGTTCCAGCCGGGCGAGGAGACCTTTGAGGGGGCACGCGCTGCCATCGCCGACGGCTTGCTCGAGAACCCGCGTCCTCAGGCGGCTTTTGCCATGCATGTTAACAGCCAATCGCCGCTCGGCCTGGTGCTCTATGGGAGCCCGGCGCTTTCGGGCGTGTACGGTTTCCGCATCACGCTGCAGGGCAAGGGCGGCCATGGCTCGAGCCCCGAGATCTGCATCGACCCCATCACGGCCGGCGTCCATGTGCACCTGGCGCTTCAGGAGCTTATCGCTCGCGAAGTGCCGGCGGCCAAGGAAGTCGCACTTACCGTTGGCAAGTTTGCTGGCGGCTTGGCGGCCAACGTTATCCCCGACACCTGCGTGCTCGAGGGAACGTTGCGCGGCTTCGATGTCGAGCTCATGGCTCACCTTAAGACCCGCATCGCCGAGGTCGTAAACGGCGTTGCTGCAACATATCGTACGCCGGCGACCATCGAGACGCTTTCGGATGTTCCGCCGCTTGTACTCGACAGCGATATGACTCAGGCGTCGCTTGGCTACGTGGGCGCAGTGCTGCCCAAGGCGGCTTTCTTGCCGCTTTTCCATGCCATGGCGAGTGAAGACTTCGCGCTTATCTCGAGCGAGATTCCGAGTGCGTACTTTACCGTGGGCGCGGCCGTAACCGACACGGACGAACACTTTGCCCAGCACCATCCCAAGGCACGTTTTAACGATGCCGAGCTGCCGCTCGGTGCCGCGGCTTATGCGGCAGTCGCTTTGGGCTATATCGCCGACCACCGGTAGCACCCAATCTTGCCTTTCAAGCCTGCGGGCATGGCCATAAGGCCTATGCCCTTGTCTTTCAAGGCAATCTTGGGCACTACCGGCGCCATCGTCTCGGGCGTGCTGTTCGATGCCACGGGCTCCTTTGCGAGCGCCTGGATTGTGTGCCTGGCGTGCTCCGTGGTCATGCTCGTGTTCCTGCTGGCATCCGAGCCCATCGCCGCCAAGCTGCGCGCGAGCGTGGCGGGGGAGTAGGCGTCCGTCGCTCTTTTCTGTTCGCCCCGTTCTGTCCGTGGCTGCCCTGGAAGCCGAATGGATGCTCGTACCATCATTCGGTTTCCAAGGCGGCCACGGGCCTAAGAAATGATCCGCTTTCCTCCGTCCCCAACAGATCACGTGATTCGAAAGAGACGGAGGAAAACGGATCACAAAACGCGGCGGTGCGTCTGGCCGAACGAGCCCCCATACCTTCGTTCGGTCAGACGCGCCGCCGCGTTGCTGCTTTGTGCCGTATAATGTCCACTACCTATGACGCGATACAAAAGAAAGGTGTTTGCCCATGCAGGCACAGAAGGCGGAGGGAACCCGCGACCTTATCGGCGCCGAGATGCGCGCCTGGCAAAAGATGCAGCAGATTGCGGCCGGCGTGTTCGAGCCGTTTGGTTTTAAACCCATCGAGACGCCCGCGATCGAGCAGGTTGACGTGTTTGTCCACGGTATCGGCCAGTCGACCGACGTCGTGCGCAAGGAAATGTTCCGCGTGTTCAGCGGTGCCAACCTGGAGCGCGTCTTTACCGAGGGCACCGACACCAAACTCAAGCCCAAGCAGCGCCTGGCACTTCGCCCCGAGGGCACGGCCGGCGTGGTGCGCGCCGTCGTCGAGAACAATCTGGTGCCCCAGGGCTCCACGCCGTTTAAGGCTTACTACGCCGAGGCCATGTTCCGCGGCGAGCGTCCCCAGAAGGGCCGCCTGCGCCAGTTCCACCAGGTGGGCATCGAGTGGCTCGGCGCTCCCGATCCGGCGGCAGACGCCGAGTGCATCATCATGCTCATGGAGTTCTACAAGCGCCTGGGCTTCGATCTTTCCAAGCTTCGTCTGCTCATCAACTCGATGGGTGACGCCCAGTGCCGTCCGGCTTATCGCGAGCAGGTTAAGCAGTTCATCCTCGATCACGCCGACGAGATGTGCGATGAGTGCCGCGAGCGCGCCGAGCTCAACCCGCTGCGTGCCTTCGACTGCAAGAACGACCACTGCCGCGAGATCATGGCCGAGGCTCCGCTGATGGGTGACAACCTGTGCGATGAGTGCCGCGAGCACTACGAGCAGGTCAAGCGCTATCTGGATGCCGCCGGTATCGAGTATGTCGAGGATCCCACCTTGGTGCGCGGCCTGGACTACTACACCCGTACTGTCTTTGAGGTCGAGGCCCCTGGCGCCGGCGTCGGCTCCATCGGCGGCGGCGGCCGCTACGATGGCCTGGTCGAGCTCGAGGGTGGCAAGCCCACGGCGGGCGTCGGCTTTGCTGTCGGTTTTGAGCGCGCCCTGCTGGCCCTGCAGGCCTTTGGCAGCGATTTGGGTGCCGATGAGGCCCCGTGCGTCTATGTCGCCAACGCCGGCAAGGAGCTGCGTCAGAACGTCTTTGCCATTACGCAGGAGCTTCGCGCCGCAGGTATCGTGACCGAGGCCGACTATCAGGGTCGTTCGCTCAAGGCCCAGTTTAAGCAAGCCGATAAGGTAGGCGCCAAGCTCATCTTGGTCCTGGGTGGCGACGAGCTTGCCGCCGGCAAGGTCAAAGTGCGCGACATGCAGAGCCATGACGAGGTGCTCGCCGATCTGGACAACGTCGTCGAGGCGGTTCGCGAGCGCCTGTAGCGCATCTTTTTGAGCTTCGGGCCTGCTAACGTGCCCTGCTCATGGAGAGCGATTGTTACGGGGGTGTTTCGCTTTTATGCGGAATGCCCCCGTTTACGTATGCCGCCCACCGAGAAATACGACCATTTAGGGCAAAAACCTTTGCAATGCAGAAAATACTTTTGTGTGGTAAAGCGCAATCAGTGTCGAAAGTATTTCTCAAGCGCCTATAATGAATACCGCATGTTACGTGCATAGAAGGAGGAATGGGAGGAAACGTGGCTGAGAACCTAAGCAACCAGTCTGTACCCGAAGCCGCGGCGCGCGTCGCTGCCGTGGTCAACCGCCTCGTTAACCGAATCGGCTCGAATGCCGAGTCCAGGGAGCGTCTCGCCGAGATCGAGATCCCCGAGGAGCTGCGCGACAATCTGGCGCTGTTCTTGCGCCTGGAGCGCCGTGTGCTTAGCGAGTATGATCCCGAGATCGCGGACCTGTTCGACAAGATTTTGACAGCCGAGATTGTGGTCAATGCCGGCAACCCCGGTACCTGCGCTGCCGACGAAGCCGTCGACGAGCAGGGCGTGCCCACCGCCGACGAGCCCACTGCCGTGGCATTTCGTGAGGTCGTCGATTTGATCGACAGCCTGCCGCTCGATAAGCAGCAGGTCATCGTTCGCGCCTTTACGAGCTTTTTCCATCTGGCAAACCTGTCGGAGGAGAACTACCGTGTGGCGCAGCTGCGCGAGCGCGAGGCCGGTGCGTCGACCGATACCGAGGTCGATCCTGCCAACGAGCTTACCGTTGCCTATCACCAGCTGGTGAATGAGCTGGGTGTCGAGGGTGCCAACGAGCTGCTCGACAAGCTCGAGTTCCACCCTGTCTTTACCGCACATCCCACCGAGGCCCGTCGTAAGGCCGTCGAGGGCAAGATCCGCCGTATCTCCAACCTGCTGGAGGAGCGTCCGCGTCTGGGCGGCTCCGACCTGGTGGAGAACGAGCGCCATATGCTGCAGGAGATCGACGCCCTGGTGCGTACGAGTCCCATCGCGCTCAAGAAGCCCACGCCGGTCGAGGAAGCCGATACCATCATCGACATCTTCGATAACACGCTGTTCGACGTTATCCCCGTTATCTATCGTCGTTTTGACGATTGGGTGCTGGGCGACAAGGCCGGTACTGTGCCGCCGCTGTGCCCGGCGTTCTTCCATCCCGGCAGCTGGATCGGTTCCGACCGCGACGGTAACCCCAACGTCACCGCCAAGGTGAGCCGTGAGGTCGCCGCCAAGTACTTTACGCACATGGTGCTCAAGCTCGAGGACAAGTGCCGCCACATCGGCCGCAACCTCACGCTCGAGGCTACCTACAGCAAGCCGTCGGCCGAGCTCATTAACCTGTGGAACCATCAGGTCGAGATGAGCCCTCGTTACACGGCCCGCGCCGAGCTGATCTCCGAGCACGAGCCGCATCGCGCCGTCATGCTCGTCATGGCCGACCGCCTGAACGCCACCGTCCGTCGTATCACCGACACCATGTACCACAGCGCCGACGAGTTCCTGGATGACCTGCGCGTCGTCCAGCGTTCGCTGGCTGCCTGCGGTGCCGTCCGTGCCGCCTACGGCCCGGTCCAGACCATCATCTGGCAGGTCGAGTCCTTCGGCTTCCATATGGTCGAGATGGAGTTCCGTCAGCACTCCGTGGTGCATGCCCGCGCCCTCAAGGATATCCACGAGAACGGTATCCATGGCGACCTGCAGCCCATGACGCGCGAGGTCATCGATACCTTCCGCGCCATCGGCTCCATCCAAAAGCGCTATGGCAAGAAGATGGCGCACCGCTACATCATCTCGTTTACCAAGAGCGCCCAGCATGTGGCCGACGTCTTTGAGCTTGCCCACCTGTCCTTCGCACACGAGGAGGATGTCCCCGAGCTCGACGTGATCCCGCTGTTTGAGCAGCTCGAGGACCTCGAGGGCTGCGTTGACGTGCTCGACCAGATGCTTACGCTGCCCGTGGTGCAGAAGCGCCTTGCCCAGACCAACCGCCGCATGGAGGTCATGCTGGGCTACTCCGACTCCTCCAAGGATGCCGGTCCTACTACGGCCATGCTCGCGCTGCACTCCGCGCAGGAGCGCATCGCCAAGTGGGCCGAGAAGAACGATATCGACCTGGTGCTCATGCACGGTCGCGGCGGTGCCGTGGGCCGTGGCGGCGGCCCGGCCAACAAGGCCGTGCTGGCGCAGCCCAAGGGTTCGGTCAATTGCTTCTTTAAGCTCACCGAGCAGGGCGAGGTCATCTTTGCCCGTTACGGCAACCGCACGCTGGCTCAGCGCCATGTTGAGTCCGTTGCCGCCGCAACGCTTTTGCAGTCGGCCCCGAGTGTCGAGAAGATCAACACCGAGACCACGCAGAAGTTCTGGGATATGGCCGAGAAGCTCAACGCCGCAAGCCACGAGCGCTATCTGGACCTGCTGAACACCGAGGACTTTACACCGTGGTTCTCGACCGTGACGCCGCTGACCGAGGTCGGCTTGCTGCCGATCGGCTCGCGTCCCGCCAAGCGCGGCTTGGGTGCCAAGTCGCTCGACGACCTGCGTACCATCCCGTGGATCTTCAGCTGGAGCCAGGCGCGCATTAACCTGGCCGCTTGGTACGGTCTGGGCACCGCCTGCGAGCAGCTTGGCGATCTTGACCAGCTCAAGGCTGCCTACCAGGAGTGGCCGTTCTTCCGCACCTTTATCGACAACATCGAGATGTCGATCGCCAAGACCGACCAGCGCATCGCCAAGATGTATCTGCACCTGGGCGACCGCGATGATTTGTCCGAGAAGGTCTTCACCGAGATGCAGCTCACGCGTAAGTGGGTCCTTGCCATCGTCGGTGATGAGTGGCCGCTGCAGCGTCGTCGCGTGCTCGGCTGCGCCGTTCGCGTGCGTAACCCCTACGTCGACGCTCTGTCCATCGCCCAGGTCCGCGCCCTTCGCGAGGTGCGCATGAATCAGGACGAGATGGCCGAGGAGAAGAAGGCCGAATACATGAGCCTGATTCTTTCGACTGTGACCGGCGTCTCGGCAGGATTGCAAAACACGGGGTAATCGATAGCCCTGTGGCTCTCACCGGGACCCGACGGGTTTCCCTCTGAATGCGTCCTCGCACTTGAAGCCCCCTTATCCTGCTCCTTCGGAGCTGCGGATAAGGGGGCTTCGTGCTGCGGAATGCATTCAGAGGGAAACCCGTCGGGTCCCTTCGTCCTCGGTCTTCAGGGATTGGGGCTGAGGAGAATAATGGTGCGCTTCGCGCGTTTTGGATGGGGTTTGTCCCGGCGGCGCGTTTGGCGCTTCGCGCCGCGCGTCTTATCGATCGGGATTGAGATGCATTTGGCGCTTCTCGCCTTACGACTGTAGCGGTCGCGGTCCCGTTTGGGGTCGCGGCCGTTTTGTTGTGGGTCAAATATGAACGTTGTGTTAATGAGTCGGTGGACGGTGGTGTTTTTCGGTGAGCGGCGTATCCTTCCAACGGTTTATCTAGTGTGTCAGTTGAAAAGGAAGAGGGCGCTCGTCATTGTTTGAATGTGAACTGCCGTTTGACCACAAGACGTTGCATCTGGAGCTCGAGGATAAGAACTTCGCGGGTGTGATGGAAGGTCATCAAAACGAGTTTAAGACCACGAAATCGCAGGAAGAGCTGGTAGAGGAGTCGCTTGCCAACCCTTATGGCTCGCCGTCGCTCGAGGAGCTTTGTGCTGGCAAGAAGGATATTGTCATTATTAGCTCCGATCATACGCGTCCCGTTCCCTCGCGTGTGACGATGCCTATTCTGCTGCATCACATCCATTCCGCTGCGCCCGAGGCTCGCGTGCGCATTTTGGTTGCTACGGGTATGCATCGTCCGTCGACGCATGAGGAACTCGTCAACAAGTACGGCGAGGAGATCGTTGCCAACGAGGAAATCGTTATGCACGTCGCGACTGACGACAGCATGATGAAAAAGATCGGCACCCTGCCTTCTGGTGGCGAGTGCATCATCAACAAGATTGCCGCCGATTGCGATCTGCTGCTTGCCGAGGGTTTTATTGAGCCGCACTTCTTTGCCGGTTTCTCTGGTAGCCGCAAGTCCGTCCTGCCTGGCATCGCCAGCTACAAGACCATCATGTACAACCACAACGGTCAGTTTGTGAATGATTCCCACTCGCGTGCCGGCAACCTGTGCCACAACCACGTGAGCGAGGACATGTTTGCTGCCGCCGAGATGGCTCACCTTGCCTTTGTGCTTAACGTGGTGCTCAACGGCAAGCACGAGGTCATCGGCTCCTTTGCCGGCGATATCCACAAGGCGCACGAGGCTGGCTGCGAGTTCGTGAAGAGCCTTGCCGGCGTTGAGCCCGTCGAGTGCGAGATTGCCATCACCACCAACGGCGGCTACCCGCTCGACCAGAACATCTACCAGGCCGTGAAGGGCATGTGCTCTGCCGAGGCTACGCTTCCCGAGGGCGGCGTGATCATCGACGTCGCCGGCTGTGCCGACGGTCACGGTGGCGAGGGCTTCTATCACAACATCGCCGACAATGATCCGGCAGAGTTTGAGCGCGCCTGCATCGACCGTCCTAAGGACGAGACCCTGCCCGACCAGTGGACGAGCCAGATCTTTGCCCGCATCCTGGCGCATCACCCCGTGATCATGGTCACCGACCTGTGCGATCACCAGATGCTCAAGGATATGCACATGACGCCGGTCAACACTATCGAGGAGGCGCTCAAGCTCGCCTTTGAGATGAAGGGTGCCGATGCCAAGGTTGCCGTCATTCCCGATGGCCTGGGCGTTGTCGTCGCGCAGCACTAGTGCGCGGCCTAAACGAATCGTTTATAACCGACAAGAAAGATAAGGTTTTATGCTTACCAAACTCCTCTGCGAATTCGGCGCAACGGCCCTCATGATCATCTTTGGCGTGGGCGTACACTGCGATACCGTACTTAAGGGCACCAAGTATCAGGGCTCCGGCCACATGTTTGCCATCACCACCTGGTCTTTTGGCATCTCGGTCGCTCTGTTTATCTTTGGCGGCGCCGTGTGCATGAACCCCGCCATGGTGCTTGCCCAGTGCATCGTAGGCCTGGTGCCGTGGAGCAGCTGCATTCCCTTCATGATTGCCGATATGCTCGGCGGCTTTGCGGGTGCCGTAATCGCTTGGCTTATGTATGCCGATGAGTTCAAGGCTTCCGATGGTGTCGTCGATCCCATTGCCCAGCGCAATATCTTCTCGACCAACCCCACCACCGAGGGTACGAACTATGCCCGCAACTTCTTCTGCGAGGCTATCTGCACCTTCGTGTTCATCAGCGCCATCCTTGCTGCCGCTAACCGCGCCGGCGAGAACGTTCTGATGCTCGCTATCTGCGTCGGTCTGATCGTTTGGGCTGTTGGCATGGGCATGGGCGGCATCACCGGCTTCGCCATGAACCAGGCTCGTGACCTTGGTCCTCGCATGGCCTATCAGGTGCTGCCGATCAAGAACAAGGCTGACAACAACTGGAAGTACGGCCTGCTCGTTCCTGGCATCGCTCCGTTTGTCGGTGCCGCTCTGGCTGCACTGTTTGTGCATGGTTTCTTGGGCATGTTCTAGTCTGAGGCTACATAGTTGTCCGCTGGCCGCATGGGGTAACCTCCCAGCGCGTCCTCGGACATGAAAGAACCCCCGCTGCGCACTGAACTGCACCCCAAAACTTGGACGGCTTAAATAAAAACTACGCCGCAAGGGACTGTCTCCGGAACTCCTCCGGGGTCAGTCCCTTCAGTTTA
>OJKO01000190.1_pt1 | contig 28714 bp, 39 predicted proteins | sample 1596541 | NCBI WGS metagenome assembly OJKO01 (sample SAMEA4350163, study PRJEB24818) | metagenome | biome: human; feature: gut; material: faeces | place: Denmark | collected 2013-09
GCCATATTTATAGTCTTTTTTGTGTAATGATTCTGTTATCGGCAAGGGGCAGTAAAATTCCGAGGCCTTTGCCGTCATTCATCCTGCGGTAGAAAATCCCGGACGTATTTCCTGGCCGTGTAAATGTCGCGTTCGATGGTAAGTCCGAACGGCAGACGAAGATATGCCAGCTCGGAGAGCATCAGGTAGCCCACTCCCATTCGTGGATATGACAATAACCGAACAAGCGCCAGTCGTCGCCTTCGCGTTCGGCTTCGGTGATGAGCCATGTGCCCGAGCCGCAGGGGTTGAAATACTTGACGAGGACTTCGGCATCCATTCCTTTCCCATCCTGTGAGTGGATAGGATGTTTCTCGAATTTCGAGATGATCTGTTTTGTGAGCAGTGTCATAGAGAATAAAATTTCAGACTGCCCGGAACGCCCGGACAGCAAGAGCCGAATAGCCGCCGTAAGCGACAAAGACAAGGCATTGCCTTGACGTGTCGCTTACGGCGGCTATTTTGCTGGACGGGTCGGCGTAAGATATATGGTGATTCAATATTAAGACGACGATGATTCACTCCGCAAAACTTGCTCGTTTCGTTCGGATTCGCTATATTTGGATTGATGTAATATATCCGAGATCATTAACAATCTTTATACATTTCTACAATGCCTTTACGTGCTTATATAGAAGACAAAGAAATTGTTTCCATTGATCTTAATGACGAAGAATGGAGTGCTTTGAAAGCCCGTCTTAAAGCCAAAGAAATCGTTTTAACATTGCCGTGCTGCGGGCAAGAGGGCTTTTTGAGAACAAGCAACAGAGGGTTGAAACATTTCGTTCATCTGAAATCTGCAAATCCATGTGATTGGAAACCCGAGTCTGCAGAGCATCTCAAAGCGAAAGTCGCGATCATGGAGGCTTGCCGGGAGCAGGGATGGAATGCCATCCCCGAATTTTCCGAAGCGGATTGGAGGGCGGATGTTTTGGCTGTACAGGGAGGCAAGAGGATCGCTTTCGAGGTTCAATGGAGCCGGCAGACTTATGAAGCAACCCGCCTCCGGCAGGAACGGTATAAGGCATCGAACGTAAGAGGTTGCTGGTTTTTCCGCATAGCCCCCAAAGAAATGTCGGATTATGACAAAACTTTAGTTGCAGACAAAGAGACTCCTGCGTTCAAAATATTCAAGGACGAAAATTCAAACATACTTGCCCAAGTAGGGAAAGTTCAAATGCCGTTAAAAGCATTGATAAGTAATTTACTGGCGCGTAAGTTGAAATTTTGCGAGCATATCAGAATAGCTCCTAAGCAAAAGATTACCATCATCTTCTTTGAAATGAAATGCTGGAAGTGCGGGACGCTGCAATACTGCTATACGGTAGAGCCAAGTCTGAAGAGCGTCTGCAACTGCGATTTCGATGTGGAGCGGTCTTCGTGGGACGATCATGATATAGACAAGCATCCTGGGGTCTATGCCGCGGTACAAGATTTCTTACAGACGGAAGAGGGGCGACAACTCAAGGTCGGCCCGGTAAAAAAACGGTATAGCCGGACGGTTGCCGATAGCTACCTATCGCACGGCTGTTATTATTGCGACGCTATTTTCGGCGATTTCCATCTCATAGAAGAAAAATTGTATGCTTTCACTGGAGTCTATACTATTATTGACAATGCCTTGATGCCAAAACCTATATGGTGGATTCTCCGTGTGTTCCAGCACGTCCTCCTTTTTTTATTGGGGTTATACTTCGGTTAATGTTCGTTGCGGGCGGAACATTTCCGCCCGCAACGGCTTACTGCTTCCTCAAGGTAGGCAATGCTCCTTTAAGTTCGTAACGCCATTCTGAGCCTGCGTTCTGCAAGGCGGTGTTCATGGCATCAACGGCTTTCTGCCAGGTAACGTCAGTGCCGTCCACCTTCGTGGCTTCGGTGACGATGCCTTCCTTATTGTAGCCGATGCCTTGTTCCTTATTATTCTTCCAATAGCAGGCGATCGCGGTGGCATATTTATATCCAAACAAGCCGCCGATATGCACATTGCCAGTGCTACTACCCGTACTGGTTACGTTGCCCGTGGCATAGCAGGCAAGGACGCTGTTTCCTCCTTTGAATCCCACCACACCGCCGCCAGAGATATCCTTACCGGGGTATATTTCTAAGGTCACGTTGCCCGTGGCATAGCAAGCGGTCATGCTGCCCCAGCTTTCTCCTGCCACACCGCCGACATTGACAGTTCCCTTCACTGTGGCGGAGGAGCTGCATCCGGTCATGGAACCGCTCGTTTGCTTACCCACCACACCGCCGACGTACACCTCGCCGTTGACGCTGCCCGATACCGAGCAGTTTTCAATGGTGCCCCAGCTATTTCCTACCACGCCGCCGGCAAAGCCCGAACTGTGATTGTTTGTTATCTGTACGCCCTCCATCACCACGTTCTTCACCGTACCAGCACTATTGAGCCAGCCGAACAAACCCGCATATTTGTCATATGTCGTAACGGTCAGCCCCGTGATGGTATGGCCGCCGCCGTCGAAAGTGCCTTTGTATGAGTTGTCGTAGTTTGTGCCTATCGGCGTCCAGTCTTTGCCTGTGAGGTCAATGTTTTTGTCGAGGGTAATGTTAATGTCGGTCTTACCTCCGTTCACTAATTCGGCTATATTCATCAGACCATCGGCGGAGGTCACGGTGTAGCTGCCGTTGCTCTCTATGGTATAGCCCAGGTCTTTTGCCGCAGCGAGGGAGACGGTGTAGGTATATTCACCGCCCGCCTGCCAGTCGGTAGCATTCTTCATCTTATAAACGAAGGTTTTGCCGTTGGTGAAGGTGCAGGTAATGAAGGCCGTGCCAGCTGCCACACTTTGCGGGGCTACGAGGGCGGTATAGGTGTTGCTGCCCTTGCTGTACGGGACGATTATATCCGGGTTGTCGCCTTCGGTGGAGAGGCCCGTCAGCCGCACGGATGCCAGTCCCTCGGTGTAGTCCGTCAGAACGATGGTCACCCGCGCCGTGCGGTGGGTGAAGCGGAGCGTGGGGCTACCGTAAGTCACCGTCTGTCCGTCGGCTACGATGAGGTCACTGCCCTCAAAGTCTTTCTGGGCACTTTGGTTGGCTTTTACCTTTACCGCAGGTGGAGTTGTCTCGCCCTCGGTGTAGGGCCACCACGCCGTGACGGTGATGTCGTTGTGGTTGGTCCAGTAGTACGGGTCGGTGGAGGTCAGCGTGGCGCTGGTGGGGTCGGCGGCGGTGGGCGTTACGTCGTATGCCTTCACCGTGCCGTCCATCAGGACTGCCACGCTCTGCACACCCTCCCAATTGCCGTCCACCGGGGCACGGGTGCCAGCGGTGGCTGTCGCGGCGGGATTCAGCCCCGTCGCGGTGAAGACGATGGGTGTGCCTTCCGCCCCTTCTGGTAGGAAGCCCGCTTCGTCCTGCGTGCAGGCGGCAAGGCCGAGCAGCAGGGCGATGGTTGCGGATATATGGATGGTTGTTCGTTTCATGATGCGTGTTGTTTAGGGGTTGTTATTGTTTCTTTTGCAGTACGGGCAGACCATCTGTGCCGAGTGCCCACTGGTAGTCATTGTCGGTGAGGGCGGTGTTCATGCCGTCAACGGCTGTCTGCCATTTCACGGTCGCGCCGTCCACCTTCGTGGCATCTACCGTTCCTCCAAAATTACGGAATTCTCCTTGCTCGGCATTGCCTCCCCAATAACAGGAAGTTATAGTATTGTAGTTGAAACGCACTATAGCTCCAGATTCATAATCTTTCAATGTGCCGTCAAACCAGCAAGCTGTGATACTGCCATAATTTAAATCGGCTATACCACAAGTTCTACCATATGCAGAAATTTTTCCCGTCACAGAGCAGGCAATGATTTGACCCTCATTTTGCTCCACTATTCCAGCTGCTGATCCACTACTGCCATACAGATTCACATCTATGAGTTGTAGGTTCTTTATCACACCACTATGGGCAGGAAAACGAAATGTACAAATAGGGAACAACCGAAAAGAGGTGCAACGGTAGTTTAATCAGATAGTTACAAGAGAACGACAAAATTTCGGCTCACGAACGAAATGTGCATTTGCTTGAATTTAGTGTGAATTTCGTGCGGCTGGTTGAGGTCGCAAGTTGAATTTTGCTTGAATATTACGGGGCGTTACTACGGTTTCGCCCCTTTTTTGTGTCCGAATATCGGCGAAACTACCGCGACGCCGCGAAATCGCCTAAAATCGGGCAAATCGGCAACGTGTTCAAATACCACCTAAACGTCGTTTGAATCCCGCTCGAAAAACACGCCCGCAGACTGAAATTGTACATTTCGTTTTTACTGAAAATCCCCCGAAATCGGCTTTGCATACCCTATTGGGTGCCCAAATGGATGCCTATTTTTGCAAGATAACACCCCCTATAATGCAAAAAAGAGGGTCAAAATCGGGCGATTTTCATCGGTTCGACCCCCTTTAATGCACTTTTTCGACAAGTATTTTGCAATAAAGATGCGCGCATAAATCGCTATTTTACAGCGAACTATACGCGCATTCTCTTTCTGCGACCCTGAAAAGGGGTATATTTTACTCTTATTCGGCTCTTACAACCCCGACAACAAGAGCTATCGAATAGATCTTCTCCAACGGCAACTCAAACGGCTCGTATGCTGTATTATCCGATACGAAAACGATGTGTCGGTCGTCGCTTCCACGTCGCACACGCTTGATGATTACGCCCTGTTCGCTATCGACAACATAAACACGATTCCACTGAAAAAATGTATCGAGTGGCAGACGTTTGCAGGCTACTATATCGCCGCTGTAATACTTCGGCTGCATCGAATCACCGCTTATGCGGATCAAGAACTCCGCCCCTTTGAACATCGGGATATTATAATGTTCACACTCCCGCTCCATGACCTGCGCACTGTTGCCCGATAATACACCAGCCATCGCCTCGATCGGGATCAACGGAATGCCTCCGATGGTAGTAGGTTCTGCTGTGGCTATTTGAAGATCAGCATCAGATCGCAGCATTTCACCACTACCTGACAACAACCAATTTGCGGAAATGTCGCTACATTTTGTATATATCAATTCGGCGTCAAAGGTTTTGCGAGTGATCCACGCACTTATAGTTTGGGCTGAAACTCCTAATATATTGGCAAATCGCGCTTTATTCCCATTTGCATAATATTTAACAAGCGCGTTTACCATTGCCGATTTGTCCATATACTCATCGAAACAACTACAAAATGTATAAATAATCTACGAAATATTTGCTCAATATCTACAAAGTGTATATATTTGCATCGAGTTACTAAAATGTAACACGCGGACAAATATAGCAAAAAATATCGTAACGATGGCAAAAGTGCTGACAGAACACGGCGAACGCAAGGAACTCGGTAAGATCTTCGGAGTTTGCCAACTAACGATCCGCAGGGCATTGGAGGGTCAAACCAATACTACCCTTGCAAAGAAGATCAGAACCGCCGCAATCAAGCGCGGCGGCGTAGTAGTGAATAATACAAACAACAAATAATCGCAAAACAATGAAAAAAGCAGCAACAAGACAGTATCTCGAAGTGGTACGGGAACGCCTGTCGGCGGATCACCTCGACACTCACACGACTTTGTTTGATTTGGAGGGATTCGACAAGAAGATCGACCCTGAAACCGTCGAAGTTATCCGCAAGCGTGTACAGATTTACCTCGAATCATGGGTGCGTCCGAATTTGGAAAAAGCAATCAACGAACTCAAATAGTAGCGAGATGAAACGCGCAATCAGATTCCGAGGCAAGCGCCTCGACAATGGGGAATGGATAACTGGCAGCCTTACGTTTATTCAAGACGCAGACGGGGTTTGGCTTGAAGACAAAGACCTTGATGTGGTCAAAGTCGATCCTGATACCCTCGGCCAGTATACGGGGCTTAACGACAAAGACGGCAAGGAGATATACGAAGGAGATATTGTGTTGCATTTCTCAAACAAAGATGCAGAAGTCGAATACGCTTTTGTAGAGAACACCTCCGGAATCGATCCTAAACATCTCCACTATTATGCAGTCTTGTGGAATACCACAGAAGGTGGTTTTGGTTATGCTTTATTAAAAGAAATCGGCATGAGAAACCCCGACATGTGTGGATTTAATCCTAACCTCGGATTTCTTGTCGGCAATATCCACGACAATGCGGAGCTGGTAAAAAGTCTTTAATGTGTATGGAAATTCTTGACCTGCCGCTCTGCAAGGAGTACTACGAAATGATCGAGTGCGGAGAGAAGCCCGAAGAATATAGGGAGAGGACAGCCTACTGGATAGTACGACTGCTCGAGTGGCGATCTATTCAAGGCTCTGCCGAAGTCTTTGATAATCGGATAATAGCCAACATAATTTCCAAGCGCATAACGATGGCCGAAGCCCGAATGATTGTAGACGGACGTATCGATTTTTCAGGGCGGGCACTCGCCCCGAAGCACTACGACGCTGTGCGCTTCTCCTACGGATACACCAAACGCAGGATGCTTTGGGAACCCCGCGGCCTCGATTTTGGGCAGGGCCGCCCGGAATGGGGTGCGCCCGATCATAAAACATTCATTATCAAATTGGGGAAACGCATTCAATAACAGCAACAAATCCCGTGAACGCATAGGCGTTGTTCGGAGCAATACCGACACGGGAGCTACAAAGAGTAAGGATATGGAACTCTACAACGGAAAATACTGCGGAACATACGAGGATTTTGCGGGGATAATGACCGCAAAAGCAATCCAGCACAGAGTGCAGCGTGGTCAAATAGAACAAGCTCGGCGTGCGTGTATTGGTACCCCTGCACTGTTTGTGGTTGATTCGCTTCCCACCAAAGAACGGGTTGAAGTTTACCGTCGTTACCCCGATCTGAAAGCACAGGCGGAAAGCCGCGAGTTCATCGACAGCATCACACCCGACGGTGTTGCGGCGCAGTTCTACGCTGACTATAAAATTGACGACGTGCGCGGGCTGGACTACGGCAAGCAGGTCGAATACACGAATAACGCCTCAATATTGGCAGCATTCCGCTCGGTTATCGAACGCGCCGATTCCCGCCGCGCGAGCGTCAGCAAACCGCGCCTGCGCAGGTCGGATTTTTGGCGTCGCGCTTCGCAAGCCTTGCCGCGTATCGCGGACAAGTTCCCGCACTCGCTGCCCGAAAACCCGCGCCGCTTACAGGAGAAGTTCAACGAGTTCTATCGCGGCGGTCAGCCGAATTACGAGATACTCGTATCGGGCAAGTTCCAAAACGCAAATGCCTCGTCGATCCGCACGGACGAACAGCGGTCGATCGTTATTCGCCTGATGTCCGACCACCGCAACCTCGACAACGAGCAGATCGCGATGCTCTACAATATCATCGCCGAAAAAATGGAGTGGTCTACGATCACGGCGTCGGCGCTGAAAACGTGGCGCAAGCGCTACGATCTCGAAACTGCCGCAGGACGGCTCGGCGCGAAAGAATTTTACAACCAGCGGGCGATGCAGGTCAAGCGTTCCGCGCCGACCGCGCCGCTTTATATGTGGTCGCTCGACGGCTGGGACGCCGAGCTGTATTATCAGAAAACAACGACCCGCCGGGGCAAGACCGTCACGACCTACTCGAACCGTCTGACGGTGGTTGTGGTGCTGGATGTGTTCAACAAATACCCAATCGGATATGCCGTCGGCGAACAAGAGTGCGCGGCGCTTATCACCGAAGCCCTGCGCAACGCAGCCAACCACACCCGCGAACTGTTCGGCGAACGCTACCGCGCACTGCAAATTCAAAGCGACCACTACGCGATGAAAGCGATGACGCCGATCTACGGCGTGAGTGGCGACAAGGTAACGCCCGCACGTGTCGGCAACGCCAAAGCAAAACCGATCGAACGCTATTTTCTTACCCTCAATAAAAAGTATTGCCAGTTGTGTCCGAACTGGTCGGGCTTCGGCATCACGTCGAACAAGAACCTGCAACCGAACGCCGACGCGCTCAACCTGCTGCGCAAGCAGTTCCCCAACGAGGAGGAATGCCGTGCGCAGATTGCGTGGATCATTGAGCGCGAGCGGGCGGCGAAGCGGGACAAGTTCGTTGCGGCGTGGGGCGGCGTTCCAGCCGATCGACGGCTGCCGATGACCGACGAGCAGTATCTGCTGACATTCGGCGCGGAAACGGGTTGCAAAAACGCATTGGAGGGTTCGGGGCTAAATATCCGCCTGCTCGGCGCGGAACGCTCTTACGATTGTTTCGACGTCAATTTCCGCAAGTATGCGCATATCCGCTGGAACGTCAAATACGATCCCGAACGTCCCGAACGGGTGCTCGCCGTGAACGAGGACGGTTCATTGAAATTCCTGCTCGAAGAAAAGTTCGTCCAGCCGATGGCGCTTGCGGATCGCAAAGAGGGCGACGCGGAAGAACTCGACCGCATTCGCCGCTTCAATAGCCAGCAGTTAGAGCCGCACGTCGTCGGAACGCTCGCCGAAGCGAACGAGCGCGTCGACGAGCTGTTTACGCGCAACCCCGCATTGAGTAACACGCTGACGCGCGCCCTTATCTGTGATTCGCAGGGTCAGCATAAAGACCGCCGCAACGAGAAGCGGCTGGCGGGTGCGAACATCGAGGATGTCGAAGCACAGGATATAACCCCGATCACGGGTCGCAAAACATCAACTTTCGATTTATACTAAACGCAAACAAGGATATGAAAACTATCGAAAAACAGGCAATCGCCGACCGCCTTGCGGAGTACGTCGGCGGCAAGGAAAGTCAGAACAAGGCGGCACGCTCGATGCGCGGCGTCAGCGCGGCGACGATCAGTCAGATCGTAAACGGCAAATGGGATTTGATTTCGGACGATATGTGGCGCACGGTTGCGTCGCAGATCGGCTACGATCCTCGCGGCTGGGTGGTGGTGGAAACAGACGGCTATCGACGTATGTACGATGTTCTGACCGATGCGCAAGACAATTCGCTCGTGTTCGCCGTAACGGGCGACGCAGGGTGCGGCAAGTCGCAGGCGATCAAAGCCTACGCGGATCGTAATCGCAACGTGCTGGCGCTCTCCTGCTCGGAGTACTGGAACCGCAAGCAGTTCCTTTCGGAGTTGCTGCGGGAGTTGGGCGTGGACTACGCAGGTACGACGGTCGTCGATATGGTTGCCGAAGCGGTTCACCAACTCAAACGCCGCGACGGCGTGCTGCTCGTACTGGACGAAGCCGACAAGTTGAGCGACCAAGTGCTCTACTTCTTCATCACGATCTATAACAAGTTGGAGGATCACGTCGGTATCGTGCTCACCGCGACGCAGTACCTCGAAAAGCGGATCAAGCGCGGTGTGCAGAACAACCGCAAGGGCTACCGCGAGATATACAGCCGTATCGGGCGCAAGTTCATACCTATGCCCGTCGTGAATAGCGGCAATATCGCTGCCGTCTGCGTCGCCAACGGCATCGAGGACAAGGCGACGATCCGCCATATCACGGAGGATTGCGATTGCGATTTGCGCCGTGTAAAGCGCCTCGTTCACGCCGCTAAACAGTCTGCGAACGTCGATTAAACACCGTTTGAATGGAACGCGCGATAAGCAATAAAAACGTGTGCGACGCCAAGTTCACGATCGCCGATTTCACGGGCACGTGGCTCGCATCGTTCGGTAAACCCGAACTGCGCGGCGCGTGGATTATCTTCGGCGAGAGTGGCTGCGGCAAGACGCATTTTGCTCTGCAACTGCTGAAATATCTATCGCAGTTCGTCGATAAATGCGCCTACGACACGTTGGAGCAAGGCTTATCGAAGTCGTTTCAGAATGCGTGGAATGACGCCGATATGCAGAGCGTCGGAACGAAAGTAGTCGTTTACTCGAAAGAGGGTATCAAACAACTGCGCGAGCGTCTGCGCAAACGCAAAAGTCCTGACGTTATCGTGATCGATTCGATTACCGCACTGGTCGGCTTTACGCGCCCAGCGTTCGCCGAATTGATCGACGAATTTCCCGACAAACTGTTCATCTTCATCGCGCACGAGGAGAACAACAAGCCCTATCCTGCAATAGCGCAGCACGTCCGCAAACTTTCGGAGATCAAAGTGCGCGTCGAGGGATTCCGGGCGTTCGTTACGACCCGCTTCAAAACGGCGGAGGGTGGCGGCGAGGATTTCACGATATGGGACGAGGGCGCAGCTGAATACTGGGCAAGCAAATTATAAAATCACAACGATATGACAACGATAATGGATAAACAGCAAAAATGGCTCCTGCGCCAGTTCCACGCCCTCTGCACGCGGTTAGGAATGACTGAGGAGGAGAAACGTGCCTTGATCGAAGGCTACGGTGTCGAGAGTAGTAAGGATATAGACAACCACGACCTTATGAATTTGTGCCACACGCTCGAACTGCAACTCAACAAAGGAGCGAGAGAGGCGGATGCCCTACGCAAACGCGTTATCGCCGCGATCGGCGGGTGGCTTCGGCTGACGGGCAAGTCGCACAATATCGACACGATCAAGAGCATCGCCTGCCGTGCGTCGGGGTACAGCGATTTCAACAAGATACCGACCGAGCGTCTGCGCAACCTGTACAACTGTTTCCTCAAAAAACAAAAGGATATGGATGCGGTAGAACGTATCGCAATGGAGCTCTTGGCGCAAAGCTACACGACGGGGGCAACCTCCCCGGCGATATTGAATTAACAGATTTATTCACCTTTCAAAAACAAAAAATTATGAGTTCAAACAACAATTCTTCAGGTGCAGGTATCGGCTTTTTGGGCTTGCTCACAATCGCCTTTATCGTGCTGAAACTGACAAAGTGCATCGCGTGGTCGTGGTGGTGGGTTCTCGCTCCTCTGTGGATGCCTGTTGCCCTTGTGCTGCTTATTGTGATGATCGTTGGGCTGTGCAAGTTGTGGATTTACTGCAAATGGAGGGCGAGACGATGAAATGGTACATCAGCGGCAAAATCTCGGGCTTGCCAACCGACCAAGTGACCGCCAAGTTTCAGCAGGCGGAGCAGCAAATCCGGGCGTTCGGGCACGAGCCTGTGAACCCGATCAACAACGGGCTCGGCTCGGAGGCGAGCTGGAACGAGCACCTCGTCGCAGACGTTGCCCTGCTGCTCGAATGCGATGCGATCTATCTGCTCAAAGACTGGGGCGACAGCCGGGGATCGCGCATCGAGGCGAATATCGCGGAGGAGTGCGGCTTGCAGATCGTTCACCAGCCGGAATATGCGACCTATGAGAGACGCATGTGAGCAGCTCGCCGAAGCGTTTACGCACCTTGCGACGGCAATGCGGGGCTGTACCACGACGCTACAACACTATCGAAACGCATTCCCGAAACGAAATAAACGGCAGGAATCCCTCCGACGTCGACAAACTCGTCGAAAACAAAAATTAACCCGGTTGCAGCGCAGACGTAAAAGACAAATTAAACCACTTAAAAATAAAAGATTATGAACGGACTGAAATCAATTGTTGGTTACGGATATATTTCGCACAACGCGCGGGCTATGTGCCTCAAAACCCACACCTACACCAAACTCGGCGAGGGGGTGTATAAAATCATCAAAGACCCCTACGAGCTGGTTTTGTGTGGAATAAGGCTTCGCCCTCGAAAATACATGGTGGTAAACGTGCTCGATGCACTCACGGGTTTAACATACGCTGTCAAGTATGAACCCGCAAACCTTGTTCGTCCGACGTCAGGATCCCAAACCGACCAGCCCAAAGAACCCGTCGATTTCGCCACCCGCGCCAAGCAAATTGCGGAGGAACTCAAAGTTATGTTCGACCCTGCGGGGGGGGGAATTTCCGACAAATGCGGCGTTGCATTCTTTGCGGTTTCGGATGACGGGAACGATAAAACATCGACGTGCGTCGGGTTTCTCGGCGGTCGAGGTGGTCGGGTGTCGGAGGCTATCGCTTCGGCGTGTTCCAAGAACCCCAAAGTCCTCGAAGTCGTGAAACACGCCTCGATCAAGGCTATGTTCCACCAGATATTCGACGGCGACAACAAGAAGAAATAACCAACTTTCATTTTTATAACAATGGCAAAAACAAGAGTAAAAAAGGTCGTGGTTTCGGGAGTTACGCGCGACCAAATGGAGGAGGCTTTCGGCGCGTTCGCCTTTGCCGACGCCAAATTGCAGGGTATCAACGCGGCAATGGACGCCGAGATTACCAAGATCAGAGAGCGCAATGCCGAGGAGATCGCCAAGTTCCAGCAGCAAAAGGACGACGCCCTCGAGGTGATGCAGACGTTCGCCACCGAGAACCGGGACGAACTTTTCTCCAAAAAGAAAAGTATGGAAACGGCGCACGGCGTCCTCGGGTTCCGCACCGGAACACCGAAGCTCAAAACCCGCAAAGGCTTCACGTGGGCGGCGGTGCTGGAGCTGCTCAAAGAGTTTAACCCGGCGTATGTCCGCACCAGCGAGGAGGTCGCCAAAGACAAGCTCCTCGCCGATCGTGAGAGTGAGGACATGCCCGAGTTGATGCAGAAAATCGGCGTCAAGGTCGAGCAGGACGAGACGTTTTTCGTTGAACCTAAAAAAGAAGAATAAGGCTGAATGTCAGAGAAAGTGCGCAATTATGACAAAGAGAGTATCGAGGTGTGCCGCAACTGCAAGGGCACCGGGGGAGCTTACACGGTACCGGAGTTCCACCCCTACGGGAAAGAAGATGATCCGCAGCCGTATGAATGTCCCGTTTGCCGAGGCAGCGGACGGGTAAAAAAGACGCTGAACATCGAGATCACGATCGAACCTTATCCCGGCAAGTCCGGGGTATAAAAAAGAAGCCCGCCAACCGGGAACCGACTAACGAGCGAAGCGTGGGGACGCTTTTGCAAAGATAGTAAGTTTTCGGCACATGGCAAAGGGAGTTCGTTATAAAAGCACGTTAAAACGCATCCGGGAGGTTTGCGCGATAACGAGGGAGCACTACGAGGCTGGCAACCAGTCCAAGTGCTACCGGGCTGTATGGCGAAATTTCATCGAGCCGAAATACGGTATTTGTTACCGCACTTTCTTGAACTACATAAACGAGCCATTACCGAAAGAACCCAAAAACAAACAACTTACTTTATTTGATTTATGAACGCAAGAACCAAACTGAACAATGAGCAGATCGCCGCCTTGCAGGAGGTAGTCGGAGGTGCGGACGTATTCAGTTGCCATACCGCAAAACTACTCCGCGAAATCGAGGTTATCGCCCCGGAATTGATCGAAATCGGGCATCCTATGGGTGTTTATAAAGCGATTGATCCGCACCCGTATTTCGGTGCCATAGTCACCCGCTGCGGTGTCGAGTATCTCGAAAATATCCAAAAACAACCCCGGGATGAATAAGAAGCAGCGCGAGATAATTGCCGACGTCTACGAGCAGTATATCCGTAATGCCATGCGAGGCGATCCGGTGGGCGGTTTCAGCGACTTTGCCGATTTGTTTTCCCGGCTTCGTGAAACAGACAAGCGACTGGACGAAGAACTGCAAGAACGCTACGACGAAATCCCCGACAAATAAGGACGCAAGCCCCGGAACCGTGAAAGGTTGCCGGGGCTTGTTTTATCCTCTTACCAGCGTGATGCCTACGGCGACCGCTTGGGGTTTGACCGCCGAGGTGTCAGTCGCCCGTGTCACGAAGCACTCCTCGTCATGCTGCACGCGCTCGTGGTCGTGATCCGTCACGGATTCGACCAGCATAAAGCAGTTGAACCCCTCGCCGGAGAGACCTTGTACCTCCGCGTCGATCCGCTCGATAAGGTCGAGGTGTTCGAGTGCCCGGTCTTGGTATTTCCCGCCCTCCTCGGGCGACGCCAGCGTTTCGGTCACGACATGGAGCCGTACCCGAATGTCTGCCGAACGTGCGCCCCGTGAGAGCTGCGACCACTCGATCGGCTCGAACTCTACGAACACGGCAGGGAGCCGGAACGCCTTTTGTTTGGAGAGCTGCTCGGTGTTCCGGTTCCACAGGCTTACGAACTTGACGCCGACCTTTGGATTTTTCAGCCTGTCGGCAACGGCTTTGTAAATTGCTTTTCTCATTTTCTCAACTCTTTTGCGAGGTTATCGAAAAACTCGGTTATATTCTCGTGGACGATCTGTTGGATCGCCTGCCGCACCTCCTTGTGGTCGCCGATAAACTGGCGTTTCGGCATCGTTATCTGCCGGGTGTGCGACCGCACGGTATAGGTCTTGCCCGTGCGCCTGTTTGTCCGGGTATGGGTACGGACGTTCTGCGTGAACTTTCCGCCCTCGTTGTGGAGTGCGGTGTACGGCAGCGGGGAGGAATAGTGTACCCCTTTCCCACGAACGGACGCCCGGATCGAACGGCGCATTTTTCCCGTGACATGCAGGAGCGACCCTTTCGCCTTTTTGTTCTTCCGGGGCTTCCATTTGGAGCCGAAAAAACTTTTGCGCTCGAAATTCCGGTCGAACATTTCGGTAAGCTCGACTTTCATGTCGGAGAGTATATTTCGGATCAGTTCGTCAGGTTTTGGCATTTTTCTTTGGTTGGTAATTGAAAATGTGCTATTTTTGCGAAAATGCTATCCATATCGTAATGATTGACTACGAAACAACGGTACAAGTCCGCGAGTGTGCGGAATGCAAGCACTATTTGAGTGGTTGCAAATGCCGTGCGTTCAATCATATACCGCTCGAGTTTTTCACGGATGCGACACGACACGACAAGCCCCTGCCGGAACAGGTGGGCGACTTTGTTTTCGAGGCTGCGGAAGATGCGCCGAAAACCCGTGTTTACGCTGCGGACTGACATTTTCATCGTTTCAATTCCCCGCATTTTTTCTCGATCAATTTTCCGACTGCCGTCGCAATTTCGCGTGCCTGCGGGTTGTTTAGGTACTCGCTCCATGCCTCGGCGATAAATTCCGCCTCGGGGGTATAGTTTGGCTTCCTCATGCGACGCGAATCATACGCATAATGCGAAAGGTTGTCGATGATGTATTGCTCGCCGTGAACGACCGCCTCCCGAAATATTTTCAGAAACTCCGCATCCTTACGCAACCCGAGGAGGGCATCAATCTTGTGCCCGAGTTCATGGTCGAAAACCGCCTTAACCGTGTCGCAGGCAATCGGGTGAAATTTATATTGCACGTCCCTTTTCAGCGATTCGACAATCTTGTCCCCAGCCCACGCCGTATTAAACACCAGCCCGTTAGCTCCGTACTGCTCGCATCCCTCGCTCGAATAGGCGTAACAATCTTTGAGGTATGCGACCTTGCGCGCCCATTTTTTCGCGGCGTCCCTTACGGCGGAATCGAGAGCGTTCGGGTACAGCGGTTTAAGTTCCTTGTATTTCGCCTCGGCTAAAAGATTGACCCGCCCCGTCATAGAACCGACAAATTTTATCTTGCTTTTCAATTCGGGGAAATCTCTGAAATGCCGCTCTACACAGTCGAAAATATCTTTGACTTGCGCGATGTCCTTTTTCTTGAACCCGTCGAGGCGGCAGTTGATCCCGAGAACGTCCCGGAACTGCTGCTCCGCCTCCTCTATGGTCTTGGCGGAAAATCGCTCTTTTGCGAGTTGCAAAATCTGCTCTTTTGCCTTTTGGGGAGCCTTGTTATACGGGTGTTTGTCCGGGAACACTTTTAGCTCTTTTCCGGGGTTGAACCGGAAAATCCGCTTTTGGGGCTCCTCGGTGATCTGCTCGCCGATCCCGACCGCCTGCTGGCTGTCGCTCTCGGGGTACCTGCCTTTACGCACCTGTACGACGACGCAACGGCAGTTCCAGCCGTTGGGCGGCATGAACTGCTCCCAAAACGGATCGCTCACGGGCAGGGTGATGTTGTGCAGCCGTTGGTGCTCCTCCCGCACCCGTTCGTCGTTCGCCGTCCGGTACTGCAAATTGTACCGATCTCCGTCCTGCTGGAAATCGTGCCATTTCGCCGCCATTTGGGACGACGTTACCGCGTGATTGTATTCCGCATACAGATAGTTGCGGTTATACTTGGCGTCGATTTTTGCGACGTCCTCGTGGAATTTCTCGAACGGTTTTATCCCTCCGTCGTCCCCGATCAGCGACAAGCCGACCTCGTTCAAGGAGTGGTATGTTTTCAGCCCGGAGAAAATAAAGGCGTTGTTTTCCAGCAGCCCGGTAAGCTCTGCGGGCATTTCCTCGCTTATCGATGAGGACACGGCACCTCCGAGGATGCGAAACGTCTCGTCGATCACGTCGCGGGCGGGCTGTTCCTGCAACATGGAGGGGGTAAACCCGCCCCTTTCGCGCACCCACTCTGCGGCACGTTCAAATACGCGGCTGTCGAAGCCGAAATCGGGTGTTTTCCCGTCATCTGCAAGCGTTAAAAGCTCGTCGTGGTATAAACCCTCGACCGCATCGTCGAGACCCCGGTAAAACGCCCGGAAATTCTTTGTCGGCACCTCCCGGGGGCTGGCGTCCTTGCCTTTGCCAACGTCAGCCCCTACTCGAAAAAACTGTTTGCGCTGGCTTTCTTAACCCCGGTGATCGGGATTTTGTACTTGTCGGCAAAATATTTCGGGTCGATGTCGTACTCTTGCAGGAGCAGGCGTTCGATCTCGCGCTGTTCTGCGGGGGTGTAGCTCGTCGCCTCGTCCCAGTCGAACGTGACCCCCGCGAGCGGGAACCCGTGCCGGATCATCAGCGGGATAAGCCGGTCATTCACGAGGTACTTTATCATCGTGGCGTCCGCGCGGCAGATGTTCTCGAACACCTCGAGGTGCGTTTCCGACTGCGACAACGAGCTGCCGTTGTCGATCGTCATAGTCTGCCCGAGTATGCCTTTGGAAATTTCCGAGTTGCATCGGTCGATCCGCTTGTCGTACACGTTGTATGCGTCGCCTCTGCTGGTCTCCTTGATTTCGATCTCGGTGCCCTCCGGGAACAACCCCCACGATGCGGCACCCATTTCGGCGAGCATGGTTTCGATCCGCGCGATGTCCTTTGTGTCCTGCGACATGGTTTTACCGATACGGATCGGCATGCCGAACACCTCGCCGAACGTGTCCCAGTATGCGAGCATGTTTTTCTTGGAGAGCGACTGCGGGGCGCATTTGAGCAGCACGCCGAGGTCTCGGGCTTTCCCGACCTCGATGCACCACGCGGCGATGTCGCCCTCGCGGTACGATATGCCGTTTTTCCAGTCGTCGCCCGCCTCCCGGGTGATAACGCCGTATTCGGGCACGACGTGCTTGCGGGGCACCAGCTCGACGCCCGTAAAGGACATTACGCCGTTTTCGTTGGTGATGTCTCCGAACTGGATCAACGAATGCCCGAAATAGGGGCTGTCGAGTGCGAGGTCGAGGAAATCGTTGAACCACTCGCGCTCGAACACGAGGCGGGCTTTGTCGTCCTCCTTGCCGTTCTTCCCGGTAAGGACGAACGGTTTTTGAAGGGTCTTTCCCTTGCGCTGGGCGATACAGCCGGAGAGGTGCAGATCGACCAGCGCGTCGTTGTACACGTCGAGCAGGGCGCAGCGGTTCGGCTGCTCGTAGTTGATCGCCGCCTGCCATGCCTGCCGCCACGTGGCGATGTCCTTTTTGGTGAGGCTCTCGGTCTGTTGGCTCAGTTCGATAAGGACGTCCCTTTTCTTCTTTACCTGCGAGGCGAACTGCGCGGCGAGGTTAAGCACGTCGCGCTTGTGCCGAGCCGAGGTTCCGGGCATCATCGAGAGGAAATTATCAAAAAAACGCATTCAGCATAAAATCACAATTTAAGCGGCGTTTAACCGCTGTTTAATAATCGTATTTGCTGGCGGACATGCCGCCGTAACGTATGGGGTTCGAGGTATCGGTTTCCCCGTCCTCTCCCGTGTACGTGGGTAGATTCGGCATCGAGCCTCCTTTGCTCACGCGGGTAAGCCACGCGATAGCGTTGTCGTAAAGTTCCTGCCGCCCGTCGAGAGCCAAGTTTTGCGGGAGCCAGTGCGCGAGGTAGTACAAGGCGATGTTTACCGTCACCTGCACGAGCATCGCGTTACGCTGGTCTCCCTCGGCAACGAACGCCTTGTCGGTATCATAGCGCGGGCGGAGATAGCTTGCGACTTCCTCCATAGCGACCCGTTCGGCTTTCTGCCGGGTCTCGGGTTCGCTGCGGGTGAGTATGTCGAGCTCGTCTTCGTCGCATACCACCCTGTAATCGTCCTCGGTCAGAAACATGGCTACCGGGTTTTGTAGATTGCGAGCGATTCCGCCTTTTCGGGCGTGAAGCCCTTGCGGAACGCGCCCTCCTTGATCTTGTCTTTGAGGTGCTGTTTGCTCACGACGAGGGGTTTGCCGCCGTACATGAGCACGAGCCACTTTCTGCCCGTCACTACGGCGTTACGGTCGGCGCGTTTGATCGCCCGCTTGCATCGGATGTAAAGCACATAACTCCTGTATGCCTTTACGCACTTTCTGAAAATCTTTACCATGAGTTTTTAGATGTTGGTCGCCGCCCGAACTTGGGGGCGAACGTTTTTATTCTTGTTTGCTGTTGCAGGATGTAGATCGCCCCCTCGTCGGCGTCGGGCGCGTCGTCGTGGCTGCTTGTCCCTTTCTCGAACGCGAGGGTCTGTTCCAGTCCCGCGAGCGTGTCGGGGTCGTTCTGCCTGTCGGCGTTGTAGAACACGAACCCGCGCTCCCACAGCGGGGAGATTCCCTCGATGCGCTGGAACTTGTCGGGCTTCTTTCGTTTGTCCGCCCGTATGGGTAGCTGGTACCCGCGCAAATTCCCCTCGCGGGTAAACTCGTCGAGGATAATGTCTTGCAGGAAATTCGCCTCTATGTAATAGTAGCATATCACCCCGGCGGCGATCATCCGCTCGTGCATGTCGTACCACCAGCGCACCATTTCGGCGACCGAGCATTGCCGCACGAACGCCTCAATTTGGTGCAGTTCCGTTCCGATCTTTCCCCACAGCTTGATCGCCTTGTAGTCGTTCTTGCTGGTGCCCTTGAACGAGGGGTCGCAATACGCCACGAGGTAATCGTACTTGCAGAGCTTCGGCAGCTTCTTCCACTTGATCCACGTGTGTTTGAACACCGCGCCCTCGGTGATCGGGTTGTTCATCATTTCCTTTTGGAAAGAGCGGTACCCCATGAAACGCTCCATGTCGCGGAGCTCGTCGATCGACCATTTCGACGCCCACGCCACGCGCCCCTGCTTGTCGATCGCGTTCACCTGCGAGACCAGCACGCCGTCGGTGGCGCAGATATTGGCGAGCACGCTGCACTTGCTTATGAGGTTGCCGACCATGATAAACCGCCCGCGTCCGCCGTCGAGGGCACCGAACAAAGCCTCTTTCACCCAGTCGGTGAGTTTGTTTACCCGGGTTTCGTTGCCGCATAATTCGTCGTCGTCGAGGTCGTCGATCACGATGTAGTCGGGGCGGTGGTTCCGGTACCGCAAGCCTCGGGGCGACTGCCCGCGTCCCCGGGCGAAAAACGCGCATCCGTCGGCGGTGACAAATTCGCCCTCCTCCCAGCTTCCGGAGTTGTACTGCACCCCGAAATCGTTTATATAGCGTTGGTTGTACTGCAACTCTGCCTGCAAGTCCGCCAGCAGGGTATTTGCGTTCTCCTGCGACTTGCCGACGAGCACCATTACGTTTATATCCCGTACCTTTTGGCATTTCAGCCACATAGGGATCATTATATCCATGTGGGTACTCTTGGCGTGTCCTCGCGCCCATTTGAACGCGGCTTTGAGGTTGCGGTTCTTGCGGATTTTATTCGCCGCGTCGATATGGAACGGCGCACTCTCGGTGTGTTTCCCGGTTGCCGGGTCGTCGGTGTAGTGCGGGAAATAGTAGTTTACGAAAAATGCGTAATCCGCCCGTGCCCGTTTGATACGTGCCTGCTTGTCCGCCTCGCTTTCGGCTCGGTTTACGGTGGTCTGCGCCTGTACGTTGTCGCACCACTCCTTCCACCGTTTAGCGGCGTCATTTACCCCTGCGACCGACATTATTGCCCTTTCGTGCTTAAAAGTTCCGAGACATACAGGTCTTGATACCGATTGATCGCTTTTATCAGTTCGGGGGTGAGTTCCTCGTCATTGGTCGCCCTGTGTTGTAGCCATTTGCCGAAAGCGATAAACACCTCGATCGCATCGACGACGCTCGCCTTTTTGTCGAGCTTCTCTATTGCCGCTGCCAGTTTGGAAAGTTTGTCGCAGGCTCCGGCTACATTCTCGGCATCCCTTTCTGCGTTGAGTTTTTCAACCTCGTTGCTTATCGCCCGCAGCAGGTTGTTTACGATTTCGGGGCGTGTGACGCTTTGGGCGGCTCTGCGTTTGTCCCACGCTTCCTCGGCTACCCACCTGTTTATAGTCTGTTTTGAAACGCCGACTTTCTCGGCGATGATGTTCTGCTGTTCGCCCGACATATAGAGCACGCGGGCAAATTCCTTTTTCTCCTCGGAGACCTTATTTGCCATTCATAAGATACGGTTTAATCGGTTCGCACTCCCGGGACAGGAGTTTTCCACGATGCAAAATTCGGGGACTGCCCCGTGAAAATAAAAAAGGTTGCAAACTATTTACACTCTTTTTGTTAGGATGTTGTAAACCCCGCAAATTTGCATCGTTCAACATCGCGGAGTAGAGCAGTTGGCAGCTCGTGAGGTTCATTCCCTCAAGGTCGCAGGTTCGATTCCTGCCTCCGCAACAATATCGCGGGATAGAGCAGTTGGCAGCTCGCGAGGTTCATTCCCTCGAGGTCGGCGGTTCGAGTCCGCCTCCCGCTACAAAACCCCTTTTTAGAACTATGACCGACGGGGACGGTGGAGCCCTTAAAAGAAAAATGCCGTCCCCTATTTTTTGACGAATGGCAAAAGATTTTATCATCAACACGAGCGGACTTAACAGCTACGGCACCCGTGTTCTTACCCCGGGCATCGACCTCGCGCAGTTCAAGCGCAACCCGGTACTCCTCTACATGCACACGCGCGGTTTCGATGGCAAGAGCACCCCGATCGGGCGTGTCGAGAACATTCGCGTCGAGGGCGACGAGCTGCGGGGTACCCCCGTGTTCGACATGAAAGACCCGTTTGCGGCGGAGATCGGGCGCAAGTGGGAGGAGGATTTCATCCGCATGTGTTCGGCGGGGTTGGAGCCCCTCGAATTGAGCACGGCGACCGAACATCTGTTGCCGGGACAAACCCGTGCGACGGTCTTGCGCTCGAAGCTCGTCGAGGTTTCTATTGCGGACATCGGTTCCAACGATGATTCCTTGAAATTATACGAGCCGGGCGGTAAAATCCTGCGGCTGGCATCGGGCGCGGACAGCGAGATCGTCCCGCTGCTCAAAAACGCGCACACCCCGGTGGCTCAGCCTGCCCCGGCAGAGAACAACGGTAACAATCAAACCATTTTTTCGATGAACAAAATCCTACTGACCCTCGGGTTGCCCGCTACGGCTACCGAGGACGACGCGGTAAACGCGATCACCAAGTTGCAGGGCGACGTCGCCCGTATCGAGACGCTCGAACTCGCCCGCATCGAGGCGGCAGTCGATGCCGCTATCGAGGCACGAAAGACGACCGCCGACAAGCGCGACCACCTTATCACGCTGGGCAAAAAGGCAGGTTTCGACACCCTGCAATCGACTATCGCCATGCTGACCCCGGTACAGAAGCCGACGCAGCTTATCAACCCGGCGGGCGGAGCGGCTTCGGGCGCGAGTGTCGAGCTGGCATACTCGGAAATGTCCGACGAGCAGCTCCGCAAGCTCGAAAAGGAGAACCCGGAGATGTTCATGCAACTGTTCAAAGCCGAGTTCGGCTATGTCCCCAAGATCGACAAGTAACACTCAAACCTTTCTAACAGAATGAAAAAGTTTCTTTTTGCCCTTATGGGCTTTATCTGCGCGATTTCCGTGAATTGCGCCGCCGGAGCTGTCGGAGCCTCCGCACTCGGAGTTCAGCCCGTTTACGGTGTGCTGGCGGTGAACGGCGTCTCTTTCCTGTCCGGGATGTGCGGCGGTTTCATGCCCTCGGGTGCTGCCTGCGCCGGGCTCTACGCCGAGGCGTGGACGGGCTTTATGATTAAGGCACTCCGCACCGATCCCGAGGGGCTGGGCTGGTACAGCAAAATCCGCTCGTTCGACCAGTACGCCGAAAAGGATGTGATCCATTTCGTGGATATTGGCGGTGATCCTACCGTATTGGTGAATAACACCTCGTACCCGCTGGAGATCGAGGAGCTGGAGGACGGTGACAAGGCTGTGTCGCTCGATAAGTTCCAAACTAAACCGACGCGCATCACCGATGACGAGCTGTATTCGCTTTCTTACGATAAAAAGGCGACGGTTATCGAACGCCACAAGGAAGCTATCTCGGAGAAGAAATACTCCCGCGCCATTCATGCGATGGCCCCGAACGAGAACAGCAAGGCAACTCCCGTGATCCTTACGAGCGGCGAGGTGTCCGAGGGTCGCAAGATTATGACCCGCAAGGACATCGTGCGCCTCAAAAAGCTGTTCGACAAGAACAAGGTGCCCAAGGCGGGACGTTGCCTCGTATTGTGCAGCGACCATGTCGCCGATCTGCTCGAAAACGATCAGAAGTTCTACAACCAGTATTACAATGCCGATAGCGGCAAAATCAATAAGGTGCTGGGCTTCGAAATCTACGAGTACGACGATTGCCCGTACTACAACGCTACCTCGTTGAAAAAGGTCGCTTACGGTTCTGTTCCGGCGGATACGGATATGCAGGCGTCGATCGCTTTCTCGCCTACGCGCATGATGAAAGCGAACGGCAGCGTCAAAACCTACGTGTCGGAGGCGAAGAACAACCCGACCACGCAGGAAAACCTTATCAGCTTCCGCACCTATTCGATCTGTCTGCCTCTCAAAGACGAGGCAATGGGCGCGATCGTGAGCGCGAAAGCAGAGTAACCCCTAAACTACCCGACAAATGAAAAAGGAGCTTAAATATTTGGTTATCCACTGCACCGCCACGCCCCGAGGACGCGAGGTAACGGCCGACGAAATCCGGGCGTGGCACACGGCTCCCCAACCGCGAGGCAGAGGGTGGCGGCAAGTGGGATATACCGACCTTTTTCATTTGGACGGTAGCGTCGAGCGGCTTGTCGCCAACAACGAGGATGCGTGGGTCGATGATTGGGAAATCACGAACGGAGCCGCCGGATATAACGGTGTGTCGCGGCATATCGTGTACGCTGGCGGTTGCGAGAACAACAGGGCACTCACCCCTGCGGACACGCGCACCCCGCAGCAGCTCGAAGCCTTGAAGCGGTACGTGCTGGCGTTCCATGCCCGGCATCCCCGGGTGAAGATCGTCGGGCACCGCGACCTGCCGGGCGTGCGTAAGGCATGCCCCTCGTTCGACGTTCCCGCGTGGTTGAAATCTATCGGGATTGTGCAATGAGTACGGAGTTGTTGTTGGCGATAATCGGCATTACTGCGGCTCCTGTCACCTCGTGGCTCGCCTCGAAACTCACGCGGCAGAAATACAACACCGAGATTGCAAGGCTGCGCGCCGAGGTTGCCGCCGCCCGCGCGGATGCCAACCGTAAGGAGCTGGAGAACGTGCGTGTCGGAAATGAAATCATCATGCAGAACATCGTGCGCCCTTTGGAGGTGCAGGTAAAACGACTGAATACGAATGTTTCAAGACTGGAAAAAGCCGTCGGCAAAATTTCTCTTTGCCCTCACGCTGCTGACTGCCCCGTTTCTCACGAACTGCTCAGCCACAAAGACGGCGATGATGCAGAGCACGACGGAAAGTAACTTCGAGCACGCTGCCGATTACGGGGAGGAAACCGAGACGAGCAGCGCCGAAAGTTTGGAAGCGGTCGGCGATCGGCACGAACAGACCGACACCGAGACGACGACCGAGCTGTCGAGCAACGAGGAGGTGACGACCACCGTGCGGGAGTACGACACGGAGAAACCGACCGATCCCGTCACGGGGAAGCCACCGCTCAAACGGGAGACCACCCAAACGCGGCGCAAAACGGATGCAGGGCGGCAGACGCAGACCTCCGGGCAGACGATCGACGAGCACCGGGAACTATCCGGCGAATCGAGCAGCCACGAAGCCGCAAAGACGGAATTGCAGGAAACCAGCGGGGAGAGCACGCATACCGACACGGACACCGAAACCCGCGAGCGGCGGGGGTTGAATCCCCTGCAACGCCTGCTCTGCACCCTCGGGGGGCTTGTCGTCACGGCGGGGCTCGTGTGGCTGGCGTGGAAACTTAAACGGCATTTATAAACCATTCAAACACCATTTGACTATGGCAAAGAAAGAAGATAAGGCGGAGAACCCGCAAACCAAGACCGGGGAGGGCATGGCGGATCAGCCGCAGGCGGGAGGCGAACAGCCGACCCCGGGCGGAGCTACGGGCGATGCAGCCCCCGCAGCCCCCGCAGCAAAACCCCCGACCAAGAAAACGGAGCCGAAAGTTTCGGACGCCGTGCAAAAGGTCGGCAAAGCCCTGCTCAAAAGCAACCCCGATATGTCGGTCGTGTACATGACGGCGGACGGTCGCGGGTTCTACGAGAGAAACGACGCGGACAACCACGCCCGCACGCTCAACAACAAGGCGGTGACGCCTGTAAAGAGATAGCCGAATGCAGAGTATCAAATTTGAACGTACCAACGGCAACATCCCCAAGACGGCGGCGGGACTGGATCACGTCAGCGGGTTCCTCGCCTACGTGACGGCTCTGCCGGAGGGGTTCTCGGACGAGAACCGCATACAGGCGTGCTCCTCGATCGAGACCGCCGAGAAACTCGGCATCACCAGCGACGAGGGCGCGGCGTGGGAAATCCGGATGCTGCACTACCATTTGAGCGAAATTTACCGTCTCAACCCGGGCATCAGCCTGTACGTCGGTCTTTTCGCCAAGCCTACGGGCGGCACCTATACCTTTTCGGAGGTCAAGAGCCTGCAAAACTTCGCGGGCGGCTCGCTGCGGCAGGTTGCGGTGTGGTGCGGGCACAAGGAGCTCGAGGCGGGCGACCTCACGGCGTTGCAGGGCATCGCAACCTATTTGCAGGAATACGACCGCCCGCTCTCTATCGGTTACGCGCCGAAAGTCAGCTCCATCACGTCGTTGCCGTCGAGCCTCGCCGGAGCCGGGAAATGCAACGTCTCGGTCATCATCGGACAGGCTGGCAAGGGTGTCGGCACGCAGTTGTACGCCGACAAGGACAACACGGGCAAAGCCTCGGTTTCGGGGCTGGGCGTGTGGCTGGGCATCACCTCCAAAGCGGCGGTACACCAGTCGATCGCCGCAGTGGAGAAATTCCCGACGGGTATCGACCTGCCCGCGTTCGGCGACGGAACGCTGCTGCGCGACCTCGACACGGCGATCGTGGAGAACCTCGACGTCTCGCGTTATCTGTTTTTCGTGACTTACGACGGCTTCGCCGATTCGTATTTCAACGATTCGCACACAATGGACGACGCGGTGAGCGACTACGCCTATATCGAGAACGTCCGCACTATGGACAAGGCGGTTCGCGGCATCCGTAAAGCCCTGCTCCCGAAGCTCGGCGGCGAGCTCTACGTGAACGCGGAAACCGGGCAGCTCGCCTCCTACGAGGTGGAATACCTCACCGAGCTTGCGAACAAGCCGCTCGAGGACATGCAGAAAGCGGGCGAGTTGAGCGGCATGTCGGTAGAAATCGACCCCGACCAAGACGTGTTGGCGACTTCCGAGCTGGAGTTCGTCATCAAGCAGGTAGGCGTCGGGGTGCTGCGCAGGATCAAATGTAAAATCGGCTTTGCAAAAAAAGCATAAACCAATCGGCTGAATGGCAGAAGCAACGGACTTTATCCCTCTTATCAACGGTGTAGCGCATTCGTGGGGTGACATCACGGCGACCGTCGGGGGCGTGCCTGTCGTCGGAATCACGGCGATCGAGTACGGCGACGACCAAGTTGTCGAGAACCACTACGGGGCGGGGCGTCATCCTGTCTCGTATTCCAAAGGCAGAGTAACCCCGAGTGCCAAGATCACCGTCGAAATGGGCGAGGTGGTCGGCTGGCAGGCGAAAAGCCCGACCGGGCGGTTGCAAGACCTCGCGCCGTTCCCTATCGTGGTGGCATACATTCCCGAGGACGGGCAGATCGTGATCGACAAGATTATGAACTGCCGTTTCAAGAAGAACGCCCGCAACTGGAAAGAGGGGGACACGCGGCAGCTCGTCGATCTCGAGCTGGTGCCCTCGCATATCAAGTGGCACAAAGTATAAAAGCAAGTTTAACCGGGGCGGGCGTGACTGCCTGCCCCTTTTTATCGAGTGATTTATGAACAAGGACAACAACATCGAGGAGATCAAGGACGCCAAAGGCGAAGTAACCCGCACGCTCGTTTTCACGGACAAGGACGGGGTGAGAACCTACAAGGACAAGGACACCGGGGAGGTCGTCAAGACGCTGCACGTCTGCGACGGCGGCGTGTCGGAGGAGCAGATCAAAGCGTGGAAAGCCGAACACCGCAAGGTGCACATGATCGAGGTCGAGGACGACGGCGACCTGTTCGTCGGGTATTTCCGCCGCCCGAGCATCGAAACCATGTCGGCGGTAAACTCGCTCGCCAAAAAGGACGAGATCAAGAGCACGATAACCCTGTTCGAGAACTGCTGGCTCGGCGGTGATCCGGTTATGAAAACCGACATGCTGGTACGCATGGGCGCGATCCGCCAGCTCGGGGAACTGTTCAACAGCGTAACCAGCCGCTTAAAAAACGTGTAGAGGCGTACCGGTTAAGCGATAACGACGACGAGCAGTATATCGCCAAAGGGTGCGCCCTTATCCGGGCGAATTTCCATATCGACCCGCGCGAGCTCTCCGAGGAGGAGTGGGCGCAGCGGTTTTCGGAGGCGGTATGGATCGAGGGAACGCGATTAACCAACCTTGCCAAAATTTTAGCAAAACTTTTCGAGACACCAGAGAATGAGTGAGTACGCCTTTAATTATTCGTTCAACATTACCGGGGACGCCGCTACCGTAGCGCAACAGATTACGGGGGACGTCACCGCGTTGAACAATACCGTCAAACAGGCGTCGGGGCTTTGGGATTCGTTTGCTGGAAAGGTCGTCGCGTTCAACCAGCTTTCGCAGTTTGTCGAGGGGTTCTCGCGCACGGTGGACGAGACACTCGCCCCGGGTGCCGCCCTCAACGCCTCGCTCGCCGACTTGTCGGCAATTTCGGGCGAGACGGGCGAGAGCCTTAAAACGATCGAGCGTTACGCGCGGGATGCGGCAAAGACGTTTGGCGGTTCGGCGGCGCAGAGCGTCGAATCGTACAAACTGCTGCTCTCGCAGCTCTCCCCGGAACTCGCCAAAACCCCGGACGCCCTTAAAGCTATGGGGGACAACATCGCCGTGTTGAGCAAGACGATGGGCGGGGATGCGAAAGCCGCCGCCGAGGTGCTCACAACGGCGATGAACCAGTACGGGGTCTCGCTTGCCGATCCTATGGAGGCGAGCCGCAAAATGGCGCAGATGATGAACGTCATGGCGGCGGCGGGACAGGCAGGCTCCGCCGAGCTGCCGACGATCAAAGTCGCGCTCGAGCAATGCGGTATGGCTGCAAAGGCTGCGGGCGTCTCGTTCGAGGAGACGAATGCCGCGATACAGGTGCTCGACAAGGCTGGCAAAAAGGGAGCCGAGGGCGGTGTCGCCCTGCGAAACGTCATGTCGATACTTTCGACGGGGCGTTTCCTGCCGAAAGACGTCAAAGAGGAACTCACGGCGGCGGGCGTGAACATAAACGCCCTTACGGACAAATCGAAAACCCTCACGGAGCGTTTGCAGCCCCTTAAAACCGTTCTCAACGATACGGCTTTGTTTACAAAGCTGTTCGGGCGCGAGAACAGCAACGCGGCAATGGCTCTCGTGCAGGGCATCGACGAGGTGAACCGATACACGGACGTCATTTCCGGGACAAACACGGCATTCGATCAGGCGGGTATCATCATGGAATCGTACAACGAGAAGAAAGCCCGGGTGCAAGCCCGCTTCGACGATTTCCGCATTTCGGTGTTCAACGCGACGGGGGATTTCGGCATTTGGGTCGAAACGGTGGCAGCTTCGCTCGTCCCACTCTCGCAGCTTATGCCGCTTATTATGGGCATCGGCAAGGCTATGACGCTGGTAAAGAGCATCAATTTCGCGGGCGTGTTCTCGTCCCTCTCACGCATGGTAACGGTCGCGCGTTACCAGTTGCTTTTTATGAACGCCGAACTTCGCACCGGGCAAATGGTGTCTGTCGGGTTCCTCGGGAACATCACCCGGGCGACCGCCGCCGTCGTGCGTTTCGCAACGGTAGGGCTGCTCTCGGGCGTAAAGGCTCTCGGGGCGTGGGTTCTTTCCCTTGTCACGGGCGGCGCGGCGTCGGCGACGTTCGCGGGCATCGCCTCGGGAGCTTTCGCCACGTTCAAGGTCGCGGCGGTCTCGGCGTGCCGGGCTGTGGGTATTGCTATTATGAACATCCCGATCATCGGCTGGATCGCCGCCGCGATCGCGGGTCTTATCGCGCTGGGCGTCTATTTTTGGAATACCTCGGCGAAATTCCGTGCCGTGCTTAAAGGTCTCGGCGCGGCGTTCGTCGCCACGTTCAAAGGTATTTGGGACTTGGCAAAAAACGTGTTCGGGTCTATCGGCGACCTTATCAAGGCGGCGTTTTCGCTCGACCGCAAGGGAATTAAGGAGGCGATCAATCGGTTCAAAGGCGGGTTCTCGGAGTTCGGCAGCAGCGTCGGCAAG
>OJKO01000199.1_pt1 | contig 27968 bp, 32 predicted proteins | sample 1596541 | NCBI WGS metagenome assembly OJKO01 (sample SAMEA4350163, study PRJEB24818) | metagenome | biome: human; feature: gut; material: faeces | place: Denmark | collected 2013-09
TCAGGTTTTGACGTTTCTAAATTAACTAAACCATAATATTCAATTATTCTATTTTTTCTAAATTATTCAAACTTGTTTTTAAGTTTGTCTTTTTTTGTACGTTTTGATTGATTTTTGTTTCACACTTTTCTCCTTTCGTGTTTTATGAAAAATAAATACAGTATTGGAATATAGAGGATGATACCAATTGGAAATACATTTAAAAAATCATATTGTAAAAAAGTGATAGAGGTTAATATAGATGATAAATGGCACAAATCTCCACTATATACATAAAATGAATGATAAGTAGTGAATATTGTAATAAAGAATACAGAATAATAAAATAAAATTATTTTATCTAATAATGTAATATCAAATAAGCGTACACTCATTTTATAATAAGTAAAGAATAGAATGAGTAATAGTAAGCTGCTAGCCAACAGAATTTTTGAAAAAATATTAAATTGAATAAGGTAATCTGTTTGATCAATTACAGCTCCGGGAGATATGTATGCAGTAAAATGTTTTTCTTTTAAAAATATAGAAACGGCTATTACAATAGCAAAGAAACTTATTTTTATGATTAAATATAATTTCTTCATCGTACTAAATAGTATACTCCTTTTGATCCTATATTTGTCCACCCAGTAGAATTACTCCATTTTATATAATTCTTTGTATGCTGTGCAATTTGTACTTGTTTTTTATCACTTGAAATAGCTGTAATGAAAGCCATGTGATTTACATCACCGTCCCCAGAATCATCTTTTCCTATAAAACTACCCTTAACTAATTTGCTTCTAAATGTATTCCAAGAGACATTATACTTTACTCTTCCCATATATTTGGAAAAAGTATCAGCCACCGTCCAAGAATGTGAATAATTACTTTCGGTTTTGTACCACCATCCTGAATACTTACTGTTACTTGTAACTTGCTTTACACCTCCATTATTCAATATTTGTGAAATAAAATTTGTACAATCTCCATAAGGAAAATATCTATATAATGTATTAGGCTTTTCTGCATATTTTTTCGCATAATTAATAGCTCCAGTCAAATTTGGCATACCTAAATTACTTTTTCTTTCCAGTTTGTTTTTTCTTGTATCTGTGTTGTATGATGGTGTTAAAGAATTTATTCTTTCTTTTAAGTACTCCTTATTGCAGGTTCTAATTGATTCAGCTAGTTTTACTTGAGAGATAATCTCATCATTTTTATATCTGTTCTCAAAAATATCGATAAATTCTAACATCTGATTGTATCTATCTACATTAGTTAAATCGTTATCAATCATGGCATTAATAGCAGATTGATAATTAATATAATTATTTTTTGTTAATTCCTGCAGTCCATATATCTCAGAAATTTTTTTTAATTCATCTGAAAAGGTATGATTAAAGTTCAATAACGCTTTTTGTTGACTCTTAAACGTTACGTATAGTGGGACTTCTTGATTTTCAAATGATAAAGATTCTGGTGCGATTAAATGATCATATTGTTTTAAATCATCGTTGTTTTTAATGATTAAATGTGTTTCAGAAATTGTTTGATAGCTTGTTACATTGGAAATAGCTTTCGCTCTTGTTTCTACTATGGGTATTAATAGAGTTATTGTTAAAGCAATTATAAAAATTTTAATTCTCATATTGTATATGTTCTCTCCTATATTATTTTGAAATTAGATTTTGATCGACCAACTTCAATTTCATTATTAAGTATATTCAATGTATTTTCGTTTTCAATATGAGCATGTTTAAAGGTGAATTATTGAGATGAAAGGTATTAACTAAAGTGATTATTATGGCGAAGCTGACCAATAATTCCGATTTAGCCTGATCATTAATTCCGAAAGACTTGACCAATCATTCCGATTAGGTTGATCAATTATATTATACACATTCCTTTTCTAGTAAAACTAAGTAATAGATAAGCATCGAATCTACGCAATATTTTACAGGAAAGTAGTTTTGATTTTTAAAGCATGCGAGGAAATATACAAAGAGATCTTCAGATATTTATCATTAGGTATGTCTAGAAACAAAATCTCGAAACTGTTAAAGAAATCAAGAAATAGAGTCAGATTGAAAAAAATGCAACGAAAGAATATATCAATAGACATGAGAATCTCATTATAGTTGATGCTACAGGAAGTGGTAAATCATATATTGTATGTGCACTAGGTGTAGAGTCATGTAATGCAATCCTGAAAGTAATGTATGTAAGACTTTCTGATTTATCAGCTGAATTAGATCTTGCGAAAGTTCAGGAAAACTACAGAAAGAGAATAAATCAATACATAAAGTGTGATCTTTTAATACTGGACGAGTGGCTGTTGATAGGGACTAATAATGCCGAACAGCAGGATATTCTGGAATACTGGAAAAGAGATATCGTATCCATTCAACAGTATTCTGCTCTCAGTTTGATGTTGCAGGATGGCACAGTAAGCTTGGTGGAGGTGGCTTAGCTGATGCGATAATGGATAGAATAGTATCAAAATCACAGACAATAAAAATCTTTGGCGATAAGTCAATGAGAAGCAGATAAACAAAAAATAATCCTGACTGTACTTTATTTACAGTCAGGATTTTAGGTGGTCAGGTTCATCGGAATGGCTGGTCAACCCCATCGGAATTTTATGAAAATGGCTAGTTGGTCAAGTGTATCGGAACACTTGGTCAACCCAATCGGAATGAGTGATCAACTAAAGTGGAATAATCACTAAAGAAAAGAATTTAAACTGTTGGATACTTTTGCGACTTTATTTCAAAGTGTATTCTATACATATAAAACGATAAGACAAATATCTATTGAATGATTATTACGGGATGAGTGCACCACGGTATATGCTTTTTATGCAAAGGATAAAATTAAAATGTAGGAAAAAGACAATATAAGGAGGTTGGAAAACCTACACAATAATATTGTCATTTGCAGTCTAAATACCATTTATCTTGTAATCTATCCATTAATCGTATATATATTGAAAATCACAGATTATGTTCTAGAATAATTAATAAAGGATGGATAGGGATATGTTATATACACAAAGAAACTCAAAAAAAAGATTTGTTCATACAATTGTAATTATATTTATTATAATAACTATACTTTCTGTTCAGTTTTATACCGATATATACTATTTACTAGCAAAAAATGGTTGTAAAGATGCAGGGTTATGTTTATTTTATAATTCGTTGAATCCTAATATGAATTTTGAAATTCCAATAATAATTTTATCGATTCCCTCAGCATTTTTACTTGAGCAATATCATATTAATCATTTTAATAAATTCGATTATTATATAAAAGAAAGAATAGATTTAAAAAATATATTTATCAAAGTTATGTAAGGAATTTTATAAATTCATTTTTATTAATTTTAAGCATCTATATATCCATGATTTTTGTTATACACTTTTTTTTGACTCCAATTTTTTTCTCATATCATGACGTAATCAAATTCAAAAATTATACAATTGATATCTATAATGAAAATATATATATAAATATGTTGATATATTTGATATTATCAGGTTTAGGCTTTGCTTTGTTTTCTACTTTGATTCTATCTTTAAAAAATATGTTAAAACAGAAATATCTTTTTAAGATATCCAGTATTGTAATCGGTGTTATATTAGTTGTTTTACCAGTAATTATTGGCGATCGATTATTTGTTGTGTCAGAAAATTATAATATCTTAATCTTATTTTCAGCGATGTCTTTATTAAATTTGATTTTCCCTGGTGTTTCCGGTTTTGGAAAATATGGATATGTATTTTCGCCGATATTAGTATATTTAATATCGTTTATTATTTATTCTTTAATTACAATATTCACCTTAAAAATTGAAATGAGGAGAGAATATAATAATGAAGAATAAATTTATTCTAAAGAAATGTTTTGTTTACATAATGGTAATTAATTTGCTATTTGTTACTATTATTCCATTTATATATGGGACACAGAGCTTCGTTAATGGGTTTATGCTTTCGCATTATTTGGCATTAATAATACATAATATATTTTTGGGCATTAGCAACCATATAATATGTCAGTTTATTGACATTAAAGATTTAATGATACAAAGAGTAGGATATTATAATTTTTTTCGATTGAATATCTTTGCGAGTTTGTTTCAAATTAGTGTCTATTTTACTTTCTTTCTACTATATGGAGTAACAGTTTTTGGAATCAATGATGTTTTGTCGTATCAAAGTATGCACTTAATATATATATATTTTATAATTACTAATATTAGCCATTTTATATTATTAATTCAAATTTTAATTAAAAAAAATGGTTTATGTTTATCAGTAGCAATTATTATCAATTTATGTATTCACTATTTTGTATTAATACCTAATTTTTAAAGCAAAGTTTAAGAAGAATGTTGCTGCATAATCATTAAATTTAGATTTGCGTCTGATTTTTTAGTACAAAAACGCTTAACTTGAATTGTTATTTTTCAAATAGTTGTAAAATGATTTTAAAAGTTTGGGGGAGTCGTTTGATAACTGAAAATCTAAGGATAAGGATTATGTTAGTAAGTGTGTTGCATCATTATATAAACAGTATGATGAAAATATCGATTCATCTCATAAGATATGCCGTAATAGCTAAAAGTATTGAAACTGAATGAGATGCACAGAGAAATACTTAATGAATATTTATCACAGCTGGAAATTCTGACAGAAAAGATAGAAAGATTCCAAAATCGATTAGAAGAATTATCTCAGAAAGAAACATACAAAGAAAAGATAGGTCAACTGCGCTGTATCAAGGGGATTGATACGACAGTAGCTATGACCCTTTATGCTGAGACATCAGACTTTGATAGATTTCCTAACGCCAAAGCCTTTGCCTCTTACTGCGGACTTACATCATCTGAAGATTCAAGCGGGGAAATTCTATGATTCGAACTGCATTGGTAGTGGCAGCGCTGGTGCTAGTAAGGAGAACTATAGGAAAAAAAGAAAGAAGCTTAAATCAAAACAGAAAGATCAGGATGTAAAGGTCATAGATTATGCAGACAAGGCAATGGTAAGACTATAAAAGAAGTATCATCGTATGATATTAAGAGGCGTGAGCAGAAATATTGCTATTACAGCCATTGCAAGAGAGTTGTCATACTTCGTATGGGGAATCGAAACTGGTCATTTAGATTAGTTTTTATAAATAGATTCAAATAAAACACTAAGAAAGGAAAAGTGAAAGGCCTTTAAAAAAATAAACAAACATCAAGGCATAGATGGACCTCAAATAAATAGAACAGGTTTAGCTATCTAAGAATCACCTCTGAAGGCAATGTAAATTTTGATGAGAAGTCGTGATCTTGTCGAATTATAAAAACATTGATCCACGTATAGAGATTATAGAGCTGTCGACGAACCATTAACCTTTTGGTACCCAATCCACGAATAACAGGATGGTTAATTGTCACAAAATCTATATGATTTGGGGCCTTTCTATGCCCTTGATGATAAAATCGAATAGTAGAAGTTTATTTGCGTCTTGACACTGGTCATTTCATAACAGGGAATTATGCTAAAAATAACGCATCTAAGAAAATCATTTTATAAAAATCAATGTATATTAAAAGATATTAATTTAAATATATCTAGAGGAGATGTTATATATATCAAAGGAATAAATGGATCTGGGAAAACAACCTTATTTAAAATCATATGTGATATTCTTGAAAAAGATGGAGGAGAAATAGATAAAAATAAAAATGTAAAAATAGGTGCATTGATTGAAAATCCCTCTTTTATAGAAAATGAAACAATTTTATTTAACCTGTACTTTTTGGCATCTATAAATAATAATTATAATTATGAAGCAATTAAAAAATTAACAGATTTATTTTCGTTAGATATACATAATAAATCTAAAATGAAAACCTATTCTTTGGGCATGAGGCAAAAAGTAGCAATAATACAAGCAGTGATGGAAAATCAAAATTTAATAATATTTGATGAACCAGTTAGAGGTCTTGATAAAAAAAGTATACAGATTTTCATAGATTTAATAAATGCTTTATGTCAACAAGGAAAAGCAATAATTATTGCTTCTCATGATGAAATACACAATATAAATTATACACATATTTATACGTTGAAAGATGGAAAATTATATGCAGAAAGTAATGATTAAGAAATGCCTGGTATATATGGTAAATAACATTTTTTTGTTTATATTACTTAACTGTAATAGTAATAATTATTTGCTTTCTAAATATACATTATCAACTAATTTAGTTTTATGTTTTTTTTCTATATTAATGATTTTTAACAATGAATATATTTTTTGCTCAATATTAAATATTTATCAGATATTTAAAAATGAGATTATTATCAGGCAGTCCAGAAAGAAGTATTTAGAAACTATCATAAAAAATATGTTAAAAATCATTATAATTAAAATAATAATCGATAGTCTTCTTAATCTTATTTTTTTAAAATGTGCATATATACTGAATGTTTTGGCTGAATCTATAGTTTTGTTTTTTTGCTTTTTTTGCTTAAAAAAATCTTCATATAGTATAGTATTTTCAACCACTCTATTAATGATATTGAAAAAATATTATTCGTTTTTTGTGAAAGGATGATTAATACAATGAAAATTGCGATAGTAGATGATGATTCTGTTTTTATGGATGAAGTAAAGGATATTATAGTTGAAAGGATTACTAAAGTTGGTATAACTGATTATTCAATCTCTACATTTTCTTCACCTGAGCAGTTATTGGTAGACATTCACTCATTTGATTTGCTTATTATAGATGTTGAAATTAAACAATATAATGGAATCAGTATATGTAATCAAATTAGAAATTCTAATATAGATATTCTCATTATGTTTATTAGTTCTTACACAACATATGTATTTAATTCCTTCGTTGTTTCACCATTTTCTTATATTTTAAAGAAGGATTTAAAATATAAGGGGATATCTGAAATTGATCGTTGTCTGCAGTTTTATATGAATAAGAATAAGATACTTAAAATCTCATCATTTGGTATTGAATACTCTCTTGTTCAAAGAGATATTACAGTTATTTCAAAAATGAGGGATAAGTGTATTTTTTATTACAACGATAAACAATTTGAATCAAGAATGAATTTAAAAGATATACTTATGGATCTTTCACCGTTTTTTGTTCAAATCAATAAGTCTGATATTATAAACTTGAATTTTGTGTCTTATATTCACAAAGATGAAGTAACTTTAAATAGCGAAGAAAAGTATTATATCAGCCGTAGAAAAATAAAAGACGTTCATGAAAAGTGGATGCAATTTTTAAGAGAAGGAGGATAAGTTCATATTATGGGGGATTTTGTTGTTAACTTTTTTGAATCATTAGGATATGTATATTTTGTATCACAATGTATAAACAGAAATGAAAAATACAAACCTTTACATAGTTATTGTTTATTTATGTTATCAATGGCTATTTTAACAGTTTCATCATATTTTACTCATATTGATCAAATTTCACTGTTTCTTATCAATGCAATTGCATTTTTAATATGTTACAGGTATTCTGGTAATTCTTCTATTGAAATTATATTTTTACTACTCTATGCCGAAACATTAATTATTATCTCAAATATATTTTCATTGTTTTTGTTTCAAAATATATTTCATAGAAGTATATCACTTATTTTTTCAACACCTCGGTTACTACTTTTGGTTTCGTTATTTAGTAAGCTGTTATTTTGTTCATTAAGTTTCTTTTCGTCTAAGATTATGAAAAAAAGAAATTTTGCCTATAGCAAATCCTTGCTCATATTGTTTTTTATCATTTCTATTTCTTTTTGCACCTTAGCATATAGCTTTTTGAATTTATTGTCTAATCGAGTTGACCAACAAACATATTTTACTCTTTTGATTAGTTTATCTATTTTACTGATTCTAAACTATGCATTATATAACGTTTTGAAAGAAGAAAATTATAAACAGATGAAAAAAAATATTCAATATTCTGAATTCGAAAATATGAAATTTTTCATTGAAGCAACAAAGAGTATTAATGATGAAAATAGAAAATTAAAACATTGTTTAGAAAATGTTCTTCTCATTTTGAAAAAAGAGAAACAAAATAAGAACATTAAAAATATCTGTTTAAAACTGCAAAATATCGAAAATAATCCACCACAATTTATAGAAACAGAAAACAGTGTTATTAACAATATTTTTAATACTGTTATGCTTGTTTACAAAGATAAGAATATTCATTGGAATTTATATTTGGAAAGCAATCTTTTAGAAATTGATTCCCTTGATTTAGCAATCATTCTAGATTCGTTGCTTAAGCTTGTTATTGAAAATATAGATTTGAGCAAAGAAGTCGTATTCAAAACTAGAGAAAAATCAAAGTTTTATTATTTATCATTGCTCTTTTTAAGTAAATTGTTGCTTTAGGCTAACTTATTCAAAAAAATCCCATAACAATACTCGTAATATGCTTCCTTAATTGAAATGGGCATAGGCATAACTCTTGCCATTTTGTTATTGAAGATTTCTGTATCCACAATCATTCTAAGAATCACAGATGCCATTTCTTTTCTCTTGAATGTATACTTTTCCAGTTTCTTATGAAGTAGAAAACCTGATGTGAAGCTAAATTTGATGATCTAGTAGCAACATTTTTCTTAAACTGAGCGTTTATTTATAATTTCTGATGTTTTATCAGTTGATCCATCATTTACAAATATTAATTCTATATCCTTATATGACTGATCTAATACACTATCTAAACAACGATTTATAAATTTTTCACCGTTAAAACAGGGAATTATCAAACTAACCATTTTTTTATCCTTTCATACATTTTTTTGAGAAAGCTCTTATTTTCAATCTGATTTTCTTCTTTAATACTCATAAGATTCCTAATCACATCATCAACTGTGTCATCTTGCCACAATGAATAGAACATTGATCTATATTTTGTAAGCTTAGCTGGCTCATTCAAACTTTCATTCCATACAGCTATTTCAGATGATTTGGCACCACAAATATTAAGATTTTCAGTAATGCTTTCTATCAAATTTTTACCTTTATTAGTATGAGCAATGACTGCAGATACTCCATATTTATTTGTCATTTCATTATGAAATTCATTAATACTCCAAAAATCTCCAATAGTGACATCACTATATCTGTTTTTACCTTTAAAGCTGCAACTGAAACAAGAACGTCTTGTATAATAATTATTAATAAAACCTTGAATATATAAACAATCTCTATATGCTTCCGAATACAGTTCACCATTATCTAATTCAAATTGAAGTAAAACATTAGATATTCCATTTTCTTTATTTCTGAACTTCATATTTATTACTTTTCTATCACCAAATTTTTCAGAAATATATCTCTTCCAAACTTCCGGCGAAGGCACACCATGACAAATCAAATCTATACATATCAATTTATCGTAATCTCTATTTAGAAAATTTTTTAAACCTGCAACTTGGCAAGGGGTTCCTGAAAAAAGAACATATTTATCTTTTTGTAAATCATTTTTTATTAAATTAAAACAATCACCTATTTTGCTCTGAACATACTTAGTTCCAGTTAGTTTATTTAAATCTTCAATTCTACTAATACCAATGTGTTCAACTTCCATATCAGTATTAAATGCTGCACCATAAATTGTTCCGTTTTTAGATAATATATACTTCGCAGCTTCAGCAAAAAAACCACCTGAGCTACTTACCATATGCTGATTTTTATCCTTTGAATAGCAAGCATAAGCTACTTCATCTAAATTTAATGTTTTTAAATTATAATTCGGACATACATTTAAACATTTTCCACAATTTATACATTTATCTTTTTGAATTTCAGGATATACAAAACCTTCCTCATCTTCTTTCATGAGAATAGCATTTTTTAAACAGCTATTATAACATGCAGAGCATCCATTACATTTATTTTTAGATATTTTACTTATATTGTTCATATATTCTCCAAACAATCCCTAATAAACCTACCATCTTCAATATACTTAGGAATAAACTCTTCTAAATGCTTTCTAATACTACTCTGATTTTCTTCTAACCATTTAAAAGAATTTACTAATTGATTTCCATCAATTAAACTTTGAACTGGTAAAACATAATTATCACTTGTTCCAAATAAATCCTTAGCAATCCCTCTTGCTTTTACTGAATATCCAACTACTAATGTAGGAACCATTGTAGAATATGCAGCTATTGTTGCATGAGTACGTGCACCTACAAACATTTGGCACTTTGATATTATATATTTTAATTCTGGTGCTTTATGATCTTTAATCAAAATAATTCGAGGATTATTACCAAAATCATCTAATAGTTTTTTCATTACTTCACTATCGTCATTATTATCCCAAACAACATGTGGAATTAATGCAATATTTTTATTTGTGCTAGATAAAATATAATCAATTAGATTTTTGTAATTTTCATAAGTTTTCCCAATAGAACTTTCATTTGAAATAATTAATGGACTTATATTTATACCAACTACATCATTTTCATAAAATTTCTGATTTATATCACATATTTCTGGCTGCATGTAAAATGCTGGATCAGGTGCTATAACTACATTTGCTCCAATATCTTTTAGTGCTTTATATGTAATGCTTTCCCTTGCAACAATCAGATTGTATAATTTTAAATCTTTAGCCACTTTTTCTATTTTTGTAACATCTGGCTCAACCGAACAACCCCATAAAACAGTTTTAAAGCCTTTATTTTTATATGCTTTATGAAGAACTCCATAAAAAGATTGATTAGAATAACAATAGTTATCTCCACCAACTGATAAAGCTACACTGCTTTGCTTACTCAATTCTTTTATAGTATTCAGATAAGGTAATACATCCATGTAAGTATAATCACCTTTTATTTTTAAGGTAATATATGATTTTATAAATTGAAGTTTTGAATATTTGTTACTTTTAGCATCAATAACTTTAGCAAATTGATTCAAACCATACTTATCATCCTCATTTTTTGCAACAGAAGATATTATTAATGGTTTCTGAATTAAGCTTTCTGTTCCTCGAACAATAGCTTCACATCCATGATTTCCACTTCCACCATTTCCAAACAAAACATATTTCACAATAAAACAATCCTCCTTATAAGTATCAAATCAAATGCATTTATCACTCTTTTTCTGTACATATTATTCAAATAGTATAATTTGCAAATTAATATATAATACAAATCACTTACATGTAAGGCATTTGAAGATGATCAATATTTTTTAAATAATCTAACATTAAACTTCTAATATACACTCTATTCTTTTCATGATTTTATTTACATTAAACATTGAAACAGTTTCATACCCATGAATTGTAATAAAATCAAATAATTCTTTGTCATTTATCAATTTTATCAAATTATTAGCAATTTTAGCTGGATTTGGATCTACTAAATAGCCATTCTCACCAGACTTCAAAAATTCTTTTGGTCCTACAGAATTAACAGCTATAACCGGTGTTTTTAAAGCCATACTTTCTATAATTGTCAACCCTTGTGATTCAACTAGCGATGGATGGATCATAATATCCGCTTTTGCAATATATGGATATGGGTTTGATTTACTACCTACTAAAACTAAATCGGATTCTAAATGATATTCTTTAATTTTATCTAAAACATGCTCTTTATCTTGCCCGTCTCCTACTATAATCCATTGGAAATCTAATTGCTTTTGTTTTAATATCATAGCTATTTCTGGACATAATAACATATTTTTTTCAGGTGACATTCTACCTACAGTAACTATTTTAAGTTTATTATCTTCATATAATTGATTCGTTAGAATTTTAGATTTTATTTTCAATTCATCGATATTAATCATATTTGGAATAACATGAATCTTATGAGATTGACTAGGAAAAGCATTCTTAAGAAGTGTTTTAATTTGATTAGATACTGAGACAATAATATTCATTTTTTCATATGCAGCATTAAGTTGCTCTAGCTGATCATCAGAAAGATTTATTTCTCCATGATGCCACCAACTAATTTTTTTCTTCCCACAAAAAGCAAATGCTGCTAACTCAGTACATATACCTGGGCGATAAGCTATGATAATATCATATTCTGGACGTAAGCTCTTAAATAATCCACCCAATTGTTTCATAAAAACACGATTGATTTTCGTACTGAAAATATAATTTAATCTAAAGAATAGAGAAAACCAGTCTTTATGACTAATTGCATCTTTTAAACAACAACCTAAAGGGCCAAATGAATTATTCAACGAATATAAATGAACATGTACCTCTTTAGGAATTTCATTTATGTAATCTCCTTCATGCTCTAGAAGCAAAAGATCTACATCGTATTTGTCATAATTAAAATTTTTTAATACATCTACTAGTGATTTCTCACATCCACCCACATCTAAATGTCCATTAATAAATAAAACTGTCTTTTTCATTTATCTTCCTCTCAGTATCAAAGCCCCTAATCCTAATTTATATTTATATATATAAGTGATGATTTTTTGCTTAAAACCTATTTGTAGTTTATTGATTTTTAGTCTTTTAAATAAATTTCTAACTAACGAATCATTCAAAATTAAGAAAGCATACTTTCTTTTCGACTTACTATCTAATTGATCACAAGATATTATCTCTCCTACAGCATTATAAATAAAAAATAACAAAACCAAATCAGTTTGATGAGAAAAATCAATCATATTTTCATCCACAAAAAATCTTACTATATTCTGATATAAAATCGAATAGTCTTTCCACTTATCTATTTTAAAAGTATGGCTTGCAGATTCATTATTCATCCAGTAATGATAATAAAACTCACCTTTCATATAATAGAAAGATTTCGCATTATATAATAATTGAGCACCAAATAAAAGGTCTTCAGAATATCTAACGCCTTCAATATATCTAATATTAGAAGCTACTTCTCTTTTAAATAAAATTAACCAATTGGATATTGTTGCAGGATATTCTACATTCTCCATCATTAATAAATGTGGATAGTATTCTTCTTTTAATTGATTATAATTGTAAAACCCTGCTCTTATATCATGAGTATATGGTATTTGTGTAACTCCATCATCTTTAACGCAGTCACACATAACAACATCACAATTATATTCTGTGAATTTTTCCATCATCTTCTCATACATAAGAGGTTCTAAAAAATCATCACTATCTACAAATGTAACATAATCACCTGTACAAATATCGAGTCCCTTATTTCTAGCAACTGATACACCTGCATTATCTTGATGAATTACTTTTATTCTTGAATCTTTGATTGCATATTCATCACAAATCTTACCACTCATGTCTCTAGATCCATCATCTATAAGAATAATTTCTAAATTAGAGTATGTTTGAGATAAAATAGAGTCTAAACAACGTTTAATATACTTTTCTACTTGATAAACAGGGATAATAATACTAATTTTATTCATACTTTCCTCCTTATATTAATATTAATCATTAATCAAATTAATTAAATCATTAATAGAATCATAATTACTATAGTCAGATTTGTAAGTATTTTCAGAAATAGTATGTAATAAATCTTTATTAGTTAAAACATTATAAATACCTAGAGCACATTTTTCATTCTCTAAAGGAACTATCATTCCATCATATCCATTAACCAATTGATTCTTTGCAGTTGCATAATTAGTTATAATAACGGGTTTATTAAGTATCTGAGCTTCTCTTACACTAACACATTTTCCTTCATATCTAGAAGGCTGAACATATACATTACATGCTTTGATATATGGATATGGATTTGTTTTCTTTCCTAAAAGAATTACATAATCTTCCATGTGATTCTTTTTAATATTTTGAATTATTTTTTCCTCGTCTCCTCCATATCCAATAATATACCATTTAATATTCAATCCTAAATCTAATAATTTCTTACAAATAAAAGGCACGTTATCAAAGTTTTTTGCCTCACAATATCTACCTATTGACAATAAATTAAAATCTGTATTTAAATCAAAAGGATTTTCAATTTTTTCTTTAGACTGTTTAATAATAAAATCCTTTGCTAATAAATTTTCAATAGTAATTGCTTTTTCTTTAAGTTCTGGATAATGTTTAATAACCTTCTGGGTGCATTCATCAGAAACACTCACCACGTAATCAACTTTAGAATATGTTTCCAAATCCATTTTTTTATCAGGACCTAATGTATCATAATCCGTATGATTCCATGTTATTTTCATGTCAGAATCTACTTTGTTTATTAATGTATCCGCTATCCCTAAAAACATTATTCCTAAATCATAATGCCCTTTAATTTTAGGTAAAAAGGGCTGTAAAAATTTTGATGTATACTGCATATTCATCCATATTCCTGCAGGTTCTTTCTTCAATGCACTATGGATATGTAGTGCGACTTTTGAACAAATCCTAGCAATGCCATATATGATTTTTTTTGAGAATAATAAACTTTTTATGGACACATCAAATACTTTATAATATTCATTTTCTGGAAGAACATTCACTTCTTCTGGTATATATTGTAAAAGTTCCCCTTCATGTCTATATAAAAATAAATCAACTTGATACTGATCATAATCAAAAGCTTCTAGTAAGCCTAATAAGCTTCTTTCTGCTCCACCTATAAACATTGAAGGCATAATAATTAGTATTTTCTTCATAAGAATATCACCTAATCTTTTCTAATATATAATTTTGTTGGTTCTTAACAATAGTTGAAGATTCAACTTTTCCTTTAACCACACAACCTGCACCTATAACACAATTGTCTCCAATCTCTGTTCCACTTAGTATAACAGCATTAGCGCCTATCCAACAATTGTTTCCTATTTTAATATCTTTACCTTTAATATCTGAAAGAACTCCATCTTTAGAATTAAATACGTGATTATTATCAAAAATCTTGACACCGGGTCCAAATTTACAGTTGTCACCGATATAAACTGATTTCATGCAACTAATCATGCAATCTTCATTAAAATATGTATGATTACCTAAATGCAAATTCGAATTATCACCAACAATAATAGTCATATGACCATCAGAAACGATATTACTGTCAAAATAGATTTTAGAAGTTTTCTTTAATAAAAACCTTAAATCATAGTTAAACATTTCAATTTTAGAATAAGAAAATGATCTACATTTAAATATATGTATTATTTTAAATCTTATCAAGTTATATAAAACTAATGAATAAGCTTTCATTATTTATCCTTCTTTCTAAAGAAATCTGTTCCAAATATTCTATGTAATGGCTTAGTTATCATACTTCTAATTATTGTTTTTTTATCCAACCAACTTTTAGCATACCAATGTATAGAATGTGTATTTTCAGTCTTCATAAGCTTGCCTGTCGGATCGTCATATGGATCAAAATAATCTGGTGGATATACGATACAATCTTCCAATTCCTGCAATTGCCCATTTAATTTTAAACCCAATTGTACTAATCCTTTAGTATTTAAAATGGGACATCCAATAACATCTTTAGTGCCATCTAACAATTGATCATATTGTTCTAATAATACTTTGACTGCTTTATTTCCTTTTTCGGCACCAAACCCAGCTCCAGTATTAGCATATTCATTAGATTCAAAGCCAAAATATGCCTTGTTAGTTAACAAATCGTCAAAAGGCTTAACAACCTCAACATCTACATCAAGATAAATACCACCCTGCTCATATACGATTTTTAATCTTGCATAATCACTTAAAAAAGCATATTTCTTTTCGGCATATACTTTTTTTGTATATTCATTTTGATTAACATCAAAATTATCTTCATTCCATTCAATTATTTCATAATCTGGACAGTACTTTTTCCAAGATTTTATACACTTTTTTGCTTTTGCTGATAGTTCTCCTCTACCAAACCAGCAATAATGAATTTTCTTTGGAATCATATTTCTTAATTTCCCTTCATCTTATTTAGTTTTTAATGCTTATCAATTAATATAAAATTAATCGATTATTTTAAGTAAATTGTTGTTTTAGGTTATCTTATTCAGCAAAAACCATAACGATACTTGTAATATGCTTCTTTAAGTGAAATAGGCATAGTTTAGCTCTTACCATTTCGTTATTGAAAGACTAAGTATCATTAGTCATTCTAAGAATCTCTGATGTCCGTTCTTATCTTTTCCAATCTTCTTAAAATAAACAGAACGCACATAAGGTATGCCTTATGAGACGAATCAATGTCTTCATCATCCTGTTCATATAATGATTCAATAAGCTTATTTACATAATCCTTATTCTTAGATCTTAAATATTTTTTACCTGAATTTCAGTTATCTTAGCACTAACTTGACCTTTTAAAGTCATTTTCAACTATTTGAAAAATGATAACTTGAGTTAGATGGCTATAAAATAGAAAATCAGGCGTTAAACTAAATTTAATGATCTAGTAGCAACATTTTTCCTAAACTTATCGTATTTTTTACCCTTCTCAAATATTCATATCATGTAATATTTTTCTTTTTAGTAAAAATCCAGGTATAACGCATAATAATGTCAACAATTTTCTAGGAGATTTTCTAATATAGTGTTTTTCACCAGCCAACTGTGATTCAGCACAATAATGTATTGTATCGATTACTAATCTCTTCTTAGATTCAGGATATGTCATGCAAACTGTTCTCCAAAATGCAAACCCCCTAGGATTCTTTACATATTGTTTCCACATAGTTGCAGTAGATCCGTCAGCCTGATATTCTACATTACATAAAACATCATCTAATACTGCAAGCTTGTATTCCTGATCTATTAATCTATACTTATAAGCTGTAGGAACATACTTTTCTCCTTCAAATACAGGATAAGAAGGATAATTATTAATAATATCAGTTCTATAAACTAGCTTCTTATCACCAGCACCACCATTCGCATAATATCCACATAAAGTAGTTTCTTTTAAACCTTCTGGAAAACCTTTTCCAATAATATTACCTTCTAGATCTGCATCTAAACCAATAATACCTGCATAACCTAAATCTTTAACTTCTTCCCATTTATTAAGAATCTTATTAATACCATCTTCAGCTAAACAATCATCAGAATCTATACATACATTAAGTAATGTATCGATATGTTCATAAGCCACATTATGTGCAGTATGCATACCACCATTCTCTTTATGAATATATCGAATCTCAAAACCATTATCTTTAGACATCCATTCTTTAACTAATTCCTGTGTATTATCACTAGAACCATCATCTACTATTAGCCATATAAAGTCTTTATTACTCTGTTTTAATAAAGACTCATATGTTCTCCCAATAGTATGTGCTCTATTATAAGCAGGAGTAAATACTGTTAATATTGGCATATATTCTATTCCTCCCCTAATGCTTTCTTATACAAGTTAATATAAAAGTTTTCTAACCATTTCGCATTTTCTACTATATCAAAACCAGATTGTTTTATTTCTTCATAAGTATCTCTACGAATAATATGACTTAATTCATGTATTTTATCGGCCCATGTATTAACTGAGTCTTCTAAGCTCAACTGATATACCAGGTCTGTTTTCTTACATTCAATAGGAACTTTATCTGAAATAAGACAAGGTAATCCTGCCGCCTGTGCTTCTATAATAGAAACTGGTAAACCTTCATATAATGAAGGAAATAAGAATACATCCATAGCCTGTAATAACTCATTTACATTACTTCTTAGACCAGTAAATATTACATAATCTTCTAGTCCTAAAGTTCTAACTTTATCTTGAATAGATGTTTTTAATTCACCTTCACCTACTAAAATAAGATAACTATTAGGATGATCTTTGTGGAATTGATTAAAAATATCTACAATAAAAGTGTGATTTTTTGGATTCATAAATCTTCCCACATGTCCTACCACAAAAGAATCATTTGGAATATGAAATTCTTTCCTAATACTTTCTCTAAATATAGAGTTAAAAGAATATGCTTTTGCATCAATTGCGTTATTTAATACCTTAAAATTATCCGTATTAAACATCCATTTACCTGCTTGTTCTCCACACGCAAATAAGTAATTCGCATTTTTCGTAATATTTCTTTTAAAAATCAGTTTTAAAGGGTACTTTATATCTTTTGTCTGATTACTAGAATGTGCATGTGCTATTCTATAAGGTATATGACATTTCCTTGCTTCCTTTAAAGGAATACCTGACATGCAATCAAGATGCGAATGAACAACTTTATATTCTTGATGGCTATTAAAAAATTCATCTAACTCTTTTTTATATGAAGAACTGATAGGATTCAGTTTCGAAAGGTGGAAAATTTGACCACCTAAAGATAATATCTCTTTATCATAATCCGCTTCAAAATCTCTATGTGTTAAAAAATCAAACTGAACCTTCGAATGATCTATGTGACGATAATAGTTCATCAACATCGTCTCTAAACCACCACGTCCCATATATGTCACTACCTGTAGGACTCTTATAGGATGTTTCATTATAAGACCCCCCATGCAAAATGCATCTGATAATAGAAGAATAAGAAATAAAAGCCATACATCAAAAATTTAACCAATACAGCTGATTTTTTCTCAAACATTCGATTAATAAGCCATGGTAATAAAATGTAACCCGTTAAAGATGTATAAATTGGTAAACGACCAAAATAAATTCCTGATGTTACCGCAGATATCACATATAATGCAGTTGTGATAACTGAACAGTTAACACATAAATTAATCAATGGATCATTTGCCTCATCAATATATCTCTTTCCTACAATCGATAGTAATAAAGGTACTGAATATACAACAACTCTTAAGATGTTTGTTCCTGTTTTATTCTGCATGATCTCATTAGTCATAATGTCATTATACTGCGTTTCTTTTAATGCATCTTCTAAGAATGAAGTAAATGAATTAACACCTATTAACACTATTAACGTTAATAATATCAAAAACATTGTTTTCTTGTTAAATGCTTTACCTTGGATAATGAATATAATTGGTATCATAATCAAACAAGTTTGATGAATAGTAGAGAGTAATAAAATAACTATAATTGTTTTAAAATATTCTTTTTTGATAATCCATCCAAGACATGCAAAGATTCCGCATACTGCTATAAACTGTCGCATACCATTATGCACATAAGATAAATAATCAGTAGATACAATAAATAAGAAAATACTCATCCAATAGTCAGATGAATATTTTCTATATGTTTTCATAATAAAAAATATTTGAAAAGCCGCAATCGCTAAAAAGAAGATGACGCTTGAACTACTTATAAAAATTTTAAAAAGAGAGCTCATTACATAATAGCCAGTATCTTTTGTTTGAGCTGCTGCATAAGCTGGTAACGCTGATAAAGAACTCGCTGCTTCGTAAAAAGACATCCTATATGTCTCTGTATCTCCAAACCCATTTCTATATCCAGCCCATACAATATAGGGTACTACTAAAAGAAAGGCACTAAACTTACCCCATCTATATTCACTCTTACCTTCTACTGTTACTAATGTTTTAGGTATTACTACATTTAAGAATAGTCCTATGGTTAATAACCATATAAGTAACATCCAATAGTTTCTTAGTACCATTCATTTTCCCCCTTATTAAAGCTTTAATGCATCTATTGTTTCTTTTACTACTTGTTTCTTATCAAACTCACGTTCCATCTTACTTCTACCCTGTTTTCCCATTTCTTCTCTTTGACTAGAAGTGAGATGTAACATATCTTTCATCTTTTCATATAAATCATCAGGATTCTTAACTTCTGTTAAGTATCCTGTCACCTTATCTTCCACTGCTTCCTGACAACCTGGAATATGACTTGTAATTAAAGGTCTACCAGTAGAAGCACCTTCTAATAAAACATTACTCATACCTTCATGATAAGAAGGTAATACAATTGCATCACTAGAAGAATAGAATGGTCTAGGATCAGACTGGAACCCATGGAATTTCACAATTCCTAGTTTTTCTAATTCTTCTACCTGATCTTTATATTCATCCTCAAAGAATCCTACTAAATCTAATATAAAAGATTCATTATCTTCTTTAAGTCTTCTAATACTGCTGAATAGTTCATCTATACCCTTCTCCTTCATGATTCTACCTAAGTATAAGAAATGAAATGTATCATTAGAAGGATATGGTACATAGTTAAACTTATCTAAGTTAATACCTGCACCATGTAATACAGTAATGTGATCACGTTTTAAGATATTTCTATTAACAAATTCCTGTGCATTTGTTTCATTTTCAAAGAATACTGTTCTTGCTTTCTTTAATGCCATCTTATAAAGCATAGTGACAAACATCGCAATCTTCTTAGATTGGAATGCAGTACCTAAGCCTTGTACATTGGCACAATAAGGAATACCCATACTTCTACATACTAATCCTGCATAAATATTAGGCTTAATAGAGTAAGTAATTACTAAATCAGGTAATTCTTCTTTCATGAGTCTCTTATACGTATGAAGAAGCTTTAAATCAGTTTTAGGATTCATTCCTCTTCTATCTATAGGTGTATCAATACATTTGATACCCATGGCTTTAAAGTCTTCTTCATGACCTACAAAAGGCATTGAGAGAACAACTTCATGTTCCTTCATTAATGCTTGTATCAGTTCCTTACGGAACTGATACAGCATATAGGAATGATTCGTGATAATCAGTATTTTAGTCTTTGTTAAGAGATCCTGTGCCACCTTCAACCACTCCTTCATGTTTTAGCACAGATGTAATAGTGCCAAAGAAGCACTTAACATCTAATAAGAATCCTAGATGGTCTACATAGTAGCCATCTAGTTTTGCTTTTGTTGTAATTTCTAATTCGTCACGTCCATGAATCTGTGCCCAGCCAGTTAAGCCAGGTCTGACATCGTTGGCATGATATTCATCACGTAAGGCAATGAGATCATCCTGATTCCATAAGGCAGGACGAGGACCAATGACTGCCATCTGTCCTAGAAGAATATTGAATAACTGTGGTAATTCATCTAGGGATGTTTTTCTTAAGAAATGTCCTGCCTTTGTAATAAAGGCATCAGGATCATCTAATAAGTGTGTAGGCATATCATGTGGTGTATCTACATACATTGTTCTAAATTTATAGATAGAGAAATAAGTTTTATCCTTCCCGATTCTCTTCTGTTTAAAAAGAACAGGTCCTTTAGAGTCTACTTTAATCCAGATACTTAAGATAATAAGTAAAGGAGATAAGACAATAATACCACATAGACTCATAAAGAAATCGAGTATTCTTTTAACCCCATTTTTATACATATCTTACCTCTTCCCATAACCATAACCATAGCCGTATCCATAACCATAGCCATAACCACTTGATGATTCAGTTGTAAAGAATGTGTTCTTATAACCATTCAATACAGCACCTAGAACATTTGGTAAAGTATCATGTAATTCATCTACAGAATCTAAGATATCAGCTGCAGTCGCATGATCCTGTTTCACTACTACAATGGCACTATCAGCCTGTTTTGCAACTAATAAAGCATCCTGCATCATGAATAGAGGTGGTACATCTAGAATAATATAATCATAATGCTTTCTAAGTTCTTCAATTAAGATAGAAAGTCTAGGTCTTGATAATTCTGTTGCACCATCCATTGAAATATCACTACCAAATATAACATCAATATCATCCATATGAACAATACAATCTTCTAATGAAATAAGTGAATCATTTAAGAAATCTAATGAAGTATGTTTAATATTCGCATACTTCATAGTCTTTTCTACTGAAGGGTTTCTTAAGTCTAAGTCTACAAGACATACTTTATAACCCTTCTGTCCTAATGAAATAGCACTATTGACAGACACTAATGTTTTACCTTCATTAGGTACAGTACTAGTAAACATAAAGACTGACTGATCTTTCGCTTTATGAGCCTGTTCCATCTTAATTCTAATGTTATGGAATGCATGTCTGAATCCAGATTTCATACCTGGAGAATTAAGTAATAGACTTGCCCCAGTCTTTTTACGTCTATCATAACCTTCTACAAAAGGAATCTTCGCAATATAATCCATACCAAGGATATTTCTAACATCATGCTTATCTAGAATAGTATTTCTAAAGATAGAGGCAATAATTAAGAATAGAATACCTGCTGCAAGACCTAACATACCACCATTCATAGCTGCCTTAATATAGTCTGGATTTGCATCAGGACTCTTAGGCATATTAGGATTATCTAATAATGTGATTGTTACATCGTCCATTACATTTGCTGTTACATTATCATAGTTATTAACAACACAAGTAGCTACATTATAAGCATCCTTAGGATTACTTGCAGTCACTTTTAGAGTAACGAGGTTTGTTCCTTCAGTCTGAGTTGTAGTAATAGTGGCAGGTACTGACTGCACATGTAATACTTCCTTAATAACATTCTGCATCTCATTACTAGTAAGTAATGAATTGAATGTAGGAATCAAAGAGTTTGTCGATTCTCCACTCTTAGAATCTGCATAGTAATAGACATCCTCCTGGCTCGTAGAAGGAACAAATACGGCTTCACTTGTATAAGTTGTATTAAAGAAAAGTACTTCTTTCATTTCAAATGCGAGTATTCCAATCAATAGGAATAATACAACATATTTCCATAAACGGCGGAAAGCACGGAAGAAACGGTCAAAATACTTCATTAAATCTATTTTCTGTACATCTGAACTTGTTTGATCCATTATTCTCCCCCCTTAGTTCTATATCTGTTATATCCATATCTATAACCATAAGTACCACGCATTGTACTTGGTTCATAAACTCTACTGTTGAATACAATACCTACTACGTTATTCTTAACATAAGTTAAACGTGAAATAGTTTCATTGATCATGTCTTTTTCAGCATAATCCTGTCTAACAATGAATAATGTTGCATCCATCATTTCATTGATAGTCATTGGTTCATTTAATAAGTAAGCAGGGCTGACATCGACAATGACATAATCATATTCTTCTTCTAGTTCTTCTACGATAGCTTTTAAACGATTGCTTCCAGTTAATTTTTCAGAATTCTTTAAGTCCTGCTGACAAGGTAATAAGTCTAAACCTGGATGATCTAAAGTAACAACCTGTGATTTCCAATGGGATGTTCCTTCAATCGCATTATTTAAGCTTGTATTTGTCTTTAATTCAAAAATCTTATTTAATGAAGGTTTTCTAAAGTCCATATCAACTAAAATAGTCTTATGACCATTCTTAGCAAGTGCTAAGGCTAAGTTAGCACCTACACTTGATTTACCTTCATTTTCATGAGCACTCGTAATCATGAAAGAAGTATAACCATGTTTCTGACTTGATGCTTCTACTTTACTTCTTAACTTATTAATAGATTCTCTATAGAAGAAACTTGTCTTAAGTGAAGTAATAAGAATCGCTTTTCTGTTTTTCTTGAAAGGATTTCTTTTCTTCTTTTTTTCAAAAGGAATTCTTGCATATAGTCTTGCATTTAGCTTCTGTTTAGCTTCCTTATCACTCTTTACTGTATCTCTAAAGAAGTAATATAAAGCGAGAATAAATACGAGTACAGCACCACTCACTAATGCACCCTTCATAAAGTTACCCTTATGACTGTTGTAGTTGACTGGTGCAGTAGAGAAGTTGCTTTCATCTAATATATTGATTGCATATGGGAAATTATAACGCTGTGTACTTCCTGCATACCATTCAGTTAAATACCCAATCGCATAATAAGCTTCCTTCTTCGTATCTGCAGTCACATTAAAGTTAATAATGTTTGCCTGCTGTGTACTAATAGTTGCTGTATATGTAGTAGAAGAGATATCCATCTTCTTCTTTACATAGGCACGCGCATTTTTACTATTCATTAAGTAGTTCAAAGTACTTATGTAACTCTGAATCTTATCTAGGTTCTTAAATGTATCTCCCCCACTACCTAATGTAGCAGTCATATTAGAACCATATTGAGGTACATAGTTGACAGTCTTTACAACATCAAACATACTCCCACAAATAAACATCACTGCAAGAATAAGTACCCATCTATGAAATACATCATCAATAATACAACTTATAACGGTAAGGAGATCTTCATTCTGTTTATTGTTTTCCATATATATCCCCCTTACTGTTCCACAATGACAACAAGTTTAGTTAAACCATAGTCGTCATTGGCTGTCTTCACTCTATAAATAAATTCATACATACCCGGTGTATTAGGATCATAATCCGTATTAATAGTCACCTGATTCTTTAAGCTAGAATAATCCATCTTATCCATCATAATAGACTGGATATGACTCTTTGCATTCACCTTTGTACCTACTTTAACTCTCATTAAATAAGTATCCAGATTAATTGTCACTGTCTGTTCCTTATTCGTCTGGTACGCCTTTAATGTAAGCTTTGTTTCAGTTCCTGTACTATCACTTACCGCAAACGCAACATAATGATCATCATTCTCTGTATATTCTCTTAATACTTTTACACGAGAACTAATATCACCATCTACACAACTATAAGCACTCACATAATCACCAAACTGTGCTTTAGAACTAATCCATGAATACACGAGTGCACTATTTAAGTTGATCTGTGGTGCAATATAGTCTTTGTACTGGATTTGTCTCGTTACTGTTGTATAATTATCATCCTTATCAAAGACACCTAAAGTAACGATTCTTGTATTACCTTCTCCAAAAGAACTCATATTCTGTACAAACACTTTCTTAGTAATATCCCCATCTTCCTTATCAGTGGCCTTAATACCCTTTAATAGTGCTTTGGTTGTCTTCTTCTCATCAGCATTTGCCTTAATCTTTAAAGTACCTGTAGGTACTTTAATGACAGGTGATTCCCCTTTTTGAGGCTTATGGTTATCATAATAAATGAAACCAAAATATAAAGCCGCAATAACTAGGAATATGATTCCGTTTCTGACCTTATTGTTCATACCTTTCCCCCGTTTAATAATTTCTCTGGATTCTCATTGAAGATTCTCTTCGCATAAGAACTACCAAAATAAGTCTTTACCTTCTCAAATGATTCATACATGGCAGGATATCTGTTACGTAAGTTATGTGCATCACTTCCTACTAAATGTATCAATCTTCTATCCAACAAGTCATATACTGTATCTTTGACTATAGAACCATAGTCTCCAAGTATTGACCCTTTATTCATCTGTAGATAGCCACCCATCTCTATAATGCGTGGAGCAAGTTCTGTATTTGTCTGGAATGCTTCAAAACGTTCCGGATGGGCAATAATAGGTGTACATCCCTTTTCAAGCACACTTTCTACTGCTTCAAGAATAACATCCTCATTGACATCAAAATAGAATTCTACTAATAAGTATTTTGTATCTGCAAGAGTTGTAATATCCTTGAAATGTTTTTCAAAAGATTCCTTAGAACTATATAAGAACTCACATCCTAGACGTAGTTTAATAGGAATACCGACATCCCATACTATATTTCTAAACTCTTCAAAAAGATTTTCAATCTTTTCTCTAGGATTATCAAAACCATATGCATAGGCAAGATGTGGCGTTAAGATGATTTCTTCTGTACCATCTCTATAAGCCTGATCTAACATCTCTAGACTCATGTCTACACTCTTAGAACCATCGTCTACGAGAGGAAGAATATGACTATGTATATCAATCATAAGTTCACCCCTTTTTACATTTAGTGAATAGTATAACATCTTTTCACACATTTTGGGAGTTTTGACAACACTTAATGCACGAATAGAGTAAAAATTACACTAAATTCTTAATTTTACTTGTATAATCTCATAATCAGATGCCTGAAAGGTATCAAATGCAACCAGATCTTCTCAAAAAATACCCACCAGAAGTCTCCTTCAGTAATCTTTTTATCTTTTCTATATACTGTATGTATGATTCCAAACACTTGTTTAGGGTCTACAGGGCCTTCCATATCTGTCTGATTATCACCAATAATATATAACATGCCCTTCTTTATATGATGTATTCTATGCATCACATACTGTCCATTCTCTCTTTGGAAGAAAACGATATCTCCCTTCTTAAAAGGTTCAACAGGCTTAGATATTATGACACTATCACGCATATGAATCAAGAAAGGATTCATAGAGCTACCTGTGACAGTAAAACGTACATCTTTGCCCTGATTTATTAAATCTATTAATACAGGCATATATTCATTTATATCTACTATCTTCATCTTAATGTGATCTGAACGATTTCTGCTGGATTATTCATCCTAGGCAGTGCTTCTCCAGAACTACTCACCCCTCTTGTAATAATCATATTATTAATACCTAACCTATATAAACCATAATCATACTTAGGAAACCATCCCTGCTCAGGTGCATACAGCCCCTTGCCATTAGGAAGAATAATCTGTCCTCCATGGACATGACCACTTAATATAAGTCCTACATTCCACATATAGGCATCTGCATAAATAAAGGTATCTGGTCTATGACATAACATAATACGATAACTGTCTGTCTTATTAAATGTACTTAAGTAACGATAGACATGATTATTATGCATGGACTTTTTACTTATACCCCCATCTTCATTACTGAAGGCATAATCATAGAGACCACCTACTCTTATACTATTACCTTTCACTGTTATGTCTTCATAACTTTCATCTAAGAAGTGTACACCCGTACTTTTAATATTCTCTATCTGGAAAGCATGATGACTATAATACTCTAACTCATGGTTTCCATAACTCATATAGACAGGTGCTATACCCACTAATGAATGTAAGAAATCAAGTGTACTTTGATCACTCTTAGATTCATTATCAATAATATCCCCTACACACATAATCAAATCAGGCTTTAACTTCTTAATCTTATTTATAACCTGTTTCTTAATCTTTGTATGATTATCATGAACATCCGCTATCATGACTATATTAACAGGGCTATGAATCTTATCTGATTTCATTGTGTATTGTGTCACATCAATCGTGTAATAAGACTCATACACTAAATAACCACTTCCTAACACAATACACATACATAACATTACAATACAGCTTATAACCTTCTTCTTCATTATAAGACCTTCTCTAGAGTTTCTACAGCTTCCTTAGAAATAGTACATCCTAGATGATAGAAAGGCACATTGTCTATTAAATCCTGTAATAAATCCATAGACTTAAGTACACTTCTCTTATCCCATCTATTCACTGTGAGCTGACTATAGGCTTCCTTAAAAGCAGCTATAGGACTTAATCTCTCTATCTTATTTTCTTTTTCCTGAGATAACATCACAACACACTTAATAGGGACATTCTTATTATGACATACACCACTAGACCCACATACAGGCCATCCATGGGCTGTCCATACACCATCATCCTTCATAAGTAATCCCTTATCACCATTCACTACATGGGATCCTTTATATTCTTCCCATAATGTCGCCTGTGTTGTCTTACCTGTACCACTAGGTGCTGAGAAGAGGATTGCATAATCCTTATACTGCATATAACTGCAATGAAGCACTAATGCATCTTTCTCTAATAACTTCTTCTCTAAAGAGAAGAAAGAACAGAAGAATGGATCTACATACAATTCTCCTAAAGTATCTTTTAGAATAATAGATCTTGCACTATGAGGTGTTAATTCTTGATACACCCCATAATACCAATCACTGCCCTTAACACCTAGATATCTTGTTTCTAACCCATCACAATCAAGGATTAATAACTCATCCCTTTGAGAGACTACTCTCCCTTCTATTTGTGGTAGTGTCTCACTTACTATAAACTCATATGTATATTCAGGTTCTTCCTGACTTTCAAATATCTGAAAGTTAGGAGGAATCTTTATTAACTTCTCATCATAGATCAACTTAAATGTGAAAGTTCCAATCGTATATATACGTTCCCAATGGAGTCAACTTAAGAAGTTGGCTCTTTTTTATTGCTATTTTTCCTATTATAAGTGTATATTTATGGTGTTGTAGTTAAGAATAAAAGATTGCATATGTTTATATAAAGCCATAAATATA
>OJKO01000204.1_pt1 | contig 27439 bp, 26 predicted proteins | sample 1596541 | NCBI WGS metagenome assembly OJKO01 (sample SAMEA4350163, study PRJEB24818) | metagenome | biome: human; feature: gut; material: faeces | place: Denmark | collected 2013-09
CACAATACGAATTCATAGTCATTGCGGTTATGAATCGCCAAATCAATATGAGAATAATTATTATTCAAAGCATTAAAATTTAAAATTTATCTATTTTATGAGTCCTTTTTCTTGACATAGTACCAATACTCGTAAATACATAGCTATAATTCTCTTCATAAATAAATGTCCTCCTCAAAGAAAAAATGTGTAGATGGCAGTACAGCCACCTACACATAATTATCAATGATTTGATTTATATTCATTCACATATCTATAATAGGTGGCTTTCTTCATCTTTAGCTCTCGCATTAATTCTAACGAACCTAGCTCACCGTTTATTACCTTCTGGTAATGCTTTGCAAAATCCTTTGCCGACATTACACGTTTTCTACCATACTCTTCCCAATTACCGTGTAGCCTCTTCTCCTCGATTCCTTCTCGTTGTCTCTTCTCTCTTCTTTGCATTTCTGTTTCTGCCTGCATAGCATAAATTTCAATTATTACTTTATTGATTGTTTCAGTAATTAATTTATTCATCTTATCAGCTTCTTCAGGCAATTCAATCGTTGTTGTAGGAATATCAAGAATCATGACTCTAATCCCATGTTCTTCATAATACCTCAACTCATCACAAATAGCTTTTTTATTTCTTGCAAGTCGATCCAGTTCATAAATTACTAAAGTATCACCTTCTCGTAACACATCTTCCTTCAAAACTGTATAACGTGGGCGGTCAAATGTTTTCCCAGAGATTTTATCAACAAATACTTTTTGCAATGGATAATTGTGCTTTTTGCAAAACGATTTAATTCCGTCTACACCTCGATCTAAATTTTGTTCTTTTGTACTGACTCTATGATAACCATAAAACATAATTCTCACCTACATTCCTACAACTATTATAAAACAGAAGTTCCGAAAAGTATACATTGTGAGACCACTAAAAATAATCGTTTATACTAGTATCAAAAAGTATTAAAAACATAAAACGAGACTAGTATCACTTAATGAGACGTATTTATAAGTAGTGAAACAAAGACCTGTATATTCTATCCCCTAGACTTAATTCCATGTTACTTCTTCTTTTTAGAAAAAACTAGTTCCCAATCAATATAATCCTTGTTGTTAAATGATTTTGGCGTATCTTTTATTTTTATGCCAGCCTCATAATTTTTATCTTTACCTTTAGAGTACAAAGTGAATTTTGGACATTTGCCATTCAAAAGAGATTTTATATCCTTTTCACTTAGTTCAATTTCATTCCCAAATACATTTACTTTCTTTTGTAATGCAAATGAACATTGTGTTCTGTCATCTTTTTTGTGAGAATAAAAATCTCCATACTTCCCTTTTAATTTATAAATAGGCTTGCCACACCACGGACAACTACCATACTCCGTCCATTCACTGGACTTATCATATTTATTTAATGAATAGTTTGATAAATTATTGAAATATTCATTTAAAAATGATTTTGTTTCTATCAATGCATCATCAATAGATAAATCCCCTTTATAGACCGATTTCAATGTTTTCTGCATTTCTACGGTTCTTGCAGGTGACATATCACAATGAACTTTCTGTAAAGATTCAACCATGTATTTTCCTTTAGGCTCAATCCTATACACGTTTCTCTTCAATGAAATATATCCAACATTTATTGCTTTTTCTATGATACCTGCACGTGTTGCCTCGGTCCCAATCTCGCACCCACTAAGCAATAACTTATATTCATCTTCAACCGACTCATTGTCTTTCTTAAAAGGGTGTGTAAGATAGTTTCCTAACGTCTCTACAGTATAATGACTTGGAGGGGATGTTTTCTTTTCCACTGGATTAAAATCAACAGTAATTCGATCACCTATCTTTAAATTTGGTAAACTAATATCTTTAGCGTCATCCATTTCATATTTCATCCATCCAAATGACTTAAACATTTTCCCTTTTAACTGAATAGTTTCAGGATTAAATCTTCCTACCTGTATTACAATCACCGATTCAGTAACAACGCATTCATCTTTTGTAAATACAGAGAAGAAACGATTATATATGGTTTTATAAACGTTAGCTTCTTTTTCTGACAAAGATGTAATATCCGCAACATTTTCTGTTGGCGATAATGCAGAGTGTGATTCGATCTTAGAATCATCGAACACACGCTTAGTATCTTTAAAAATTAATTCTCCATTCTTGTCGTGGATAAGGATTAAATTTTTTACCCTATCTTTCTCATTCTCGCTTAGAAACTCTGTGTTTGTTCTAGGATACGTTACAAGTCCCATCTCATATAGAGTCTGAACAATTGATAATGTCTCAGCAGGCTTTAATTTAAATTTCTTACCACAATACCCCTGTAGTTTACTTAAAGAAAACAATCTAGGGCTGGTCTTTACAGTGTCCTTGGAAGAAGCATCTACAACTGTGCCTCCAGTGACATTATAATCATTGCAAATAGACAAAGCATTAGCTCTGTCAGTTACTTCAAATTTCATTTTTGAAACAAGCTCAATACCATCGACATTTGAAATTAACGAATAATACTTTTGAGGAACAAAATCCTCTATAGATTTATCTCTTTCATATATAGCGATGACTATTGGACAAATAACACGTCCAATCGACATCATTTGATTTGCAATAGATGAAATAGATCTTGTTAAATTTATTCCAAGCACCCAATCAATATATGTTCGAGCAAGTCCTTCATAAAATAAATTATCATACTCAGAGTCAAGCTTTCTCTCATCCATCTGCTTAATGATTGTTTGAGGCGTTTGATCTGGCAGCCACAATCGAGATATCTTCTTTTCTGAGTTTAATCCTGCGCTTAAAATCAAACGAATAATAACCTCACCCTCACGATCAGCATCGCCTGCACAAATAATTTCATCAGTATCAGAATCATTTATAAGCTTGCATATAATATCAAATTGTTTTTTTACATCACTTTTTAAATCGAATTCAAACGGATTTGGATAAAAAGGTAGATTTTCACCCCATGGAACTTTATGACCAAAATACTGGTCCATATCCTTCAATTCGAGCAAATGACCAAAAGCGTATGTAACAACGATAATACCATTAGATAAATATCCATCATACTTCTCGTTAACACCGAGAGCACTGGCAATTGTCCTTCCTAAGCTTGGTTTTTCCGCAATAATCACCTTCATAAGCACCTCCAAAAAAAGTGGAAAGGTGGCAGTACTGCCATCTTTCCTATCGTGATTTATTCATTTCTTTTTCCTGTCCTACAGAGCGATTTAATTCATCAATTGAAACTGGATTACTAGACATGTCACGCATTTTTTGTAAAACACTTTTATTTTGTGAATTATAAACAGACTTGTTTTGACTCTGAACATTATATTTTTCTTTTTTAAATTGATTTAGCCTTTCATTCCAATTACTTGCATGAGATGGGCTAATATATCGAACATTCAATCCATTTTTATTAAACGTTTCCAAACACGATAATATATGTGCAGAAGAAAGATTACTGCCACCCTTTACATCATTGCTCGGCATATAAACAGCATTTTTAAATTGATGTATATTAAAAATATCAATCACATCATTAATTTTAGTGGCATCAAGAATACCTTCTGAAACAAAAGAAAACCTAGCTAAATCACGCCCAGTCATTTTCAATAATGACATATAAGATAGCATATCCATGTTTGATTCAAAAATTAACAGTTGTTTTTCTTTTGCAGGCACAGCATCAGTTCTGGTTTGAATAAATGATTTAGATTGATTATTAATAAACATTTCCTTGTTCGTTTTAGCAAGACGATTCATAATTTCTACATCCATCCCTTTAGTTTCAAAATCGGATATAGATTTCATCACCAATTCATTTTCATTTAAATTCATATTAATAGAAGAAACAGCCTTTGAATGAGGAATTGATTTTACTAAATCATTTATATCTTTTAACATATGCGACTTAATCGTATCCAAAGAAATTGTATTGTTCCTGTAGCCTACGATGATATCATTCCAGTCTTTGCAAGATGGAACATCAGGAATCACAGGTTTAGCATCTATGCCATTTTTAGATAGTTTACTAGAAATTTCCTTAGCTTTATTCTGTCCCCAGTTTTCCTTTCCTTCATAGTCATTATCAAACAAAATACGAACAGTATTAAACCCATGATTTTTACAAGTTTCAGGCACACAAACATCATGGTTTATGGAACTACATGACAGATATGCAAACTTTGTATAATCAATACCACACTCTTTTAATAAAGACATATATGAAATCATATCTATATTTGCCTCAAATACTAAAAGAGGCTTTCGAGAATTTCCTTTCTCTCCAAAACTACCATTTGTTTCTGGATCATAAAACCATCCAACTTTATAATTACAATTTTTAAAATCTCCTTTAAACTTGATTTTAGGGGAAACAGATCGCTGACATATGGATGAAATATACATATTATCCTTTCGCCCAACAAAAGCGACCTTTGGACCATAATTATCTGAAATTTGATAAATCATTTTTTCATTTATCATTTTGTTGATAATATCTCTATCCAAACCTCTAGTTTTAGTAAGATAAGCAATTGACTGTCTCATAAGTTTATTTTCATCTGAATCAAAATTTAATTCCTTTAGTTGATTATACAAATCGAGATGACGGTCTTTATCGGATAATTCAGCAGGTTTTTCTCTGACCGTTTCAACGTATTCCTTTTCTAAATTAATATGAGACATCAATTTTAAAACTGCATCTTTAAAATCAACCCCCATGACTTCCATGTACAATTTGACACATCCACCTCGTTTTCCTTGGCTATTCCAAAAGAAGAAATTACGTTTTAAATCAAAAACAAGTGAATCATGGTCACGATCACGCAATGAATATCTGCCATTCTTTTCAAGATTCAGTCCACATAGTATAGCAACATCATCAATCTTCATTTGTAAGTCTATTTGTTTTGCTACCTCATTTAAATCGTGAGATTTTGGTTTATCGCTTCGGGTCTGATTATTTTTCACAACATCAGATTCGGAATCATTTTCATGTTCCTGTATATTATTAACACTCTCAACATTTGATTCTGAAATTGTTTCGACATCTAGTACTGGATCTATCTCATCTATTGAATCAATGATGGTTTCAGATACATCTGGTTCCTCATCATTTGCAAACAAAATATCGTTTACACTGTCGTCAATATCTTCTAGATTCATATTCACGCCTGCAACAGCATGTTCCATCTGTTTGTTATATTCATCCTCCAAGCCAAGAAATGTTATCTGTTCCTTATCAAGATAAAAATTATAGTATCCTTCGCCATCAAGTATACCTTGATAAACATCATCCACAATTGTATCTCTATAAGCATCAAATGCATCTGAATATGAAAAATAAGACTCATCATCATATTCTGTAATAATTAAAACCGACCCATCAGTACTTTCACTTATATCCCACCCCAATGACTCAAGGTCCTTAACAAAGTTTCTCACAATACTTCTTTTTAAATTGTTGTTGTACCTTTGTTGAGCTTCTATAGCAGAGAGAGATGAAGAATTTACTGTCTGCTGTATGATCTGATCTGTATCAAACCTTTCTTTTATATTGTTATACTCATTCATATTAAAAATAATCCTCCAAAATATTAAAAGATGGCAGTACTGCCATCTTAATTACACGTCAAATAAATTTTCATCCACATCATAATCATTGATTATGTTTTCAAACTGACTATTCTTACAATTCATAAATAACAATTTAGTGTCGTTGATGAAGTCAGAAATAAAATCCATAAAATCATCATAATATATTTCTTTTAAATCTAAATTAAAAAACTCCACCTCAGTAGTACCAGATTCATTAACAAAAAATTCTTTTTCCATACTTAATTTCATTAAATTCACATCCAATCGTTAAACATAATCATAAATCTATGTCTCCTGTTCATCCATTTCAGTTTCATTTACAAGTGAGATACCTTTAGACATTTTCTCCATCAAATGAAAAGCTTCTGATCTAAGGCGAGGTTGTTCAATAGTTAAATCTCCAATTTCAATGATTAATGCATCCAAATCATCTAAATAAGATTGAAAAGCTATATGAAAACAAGAAATTAATTCGTGCATGTGTTTATAAACTGTTAATTTATTGTCATCTTCAATTTTTAAAGATGACAATGTGTGGGGATTGACTATTCTAAGTTCTTCTCCGAACACATACATCAATAAATTTTTATAAAACAATCGTTTTTCATTATTTGAAAAATGGTAAAAATCAAACAGTTTCAGATACGATTCTACAAAAACATCCTGCCATCCATATTTCAAAACCTTCAACAGTTTATCATAATTTTCCTTTTTCTTAATCACTCTTTCAATTGATGAATCACGAACATAATTCACTTTGTTATGCATAAAGCCATCAATTTGATCAATATAGTACGTATCAATCAAATCAAAATGAAAAGTATGATTTATGTTGTCATAGACAGGTTTTAATAAGTGAACAGGTGAAATATTGAGTACAGGCTTATTCTCTTCTTCAAATTCAAGAATAGCATCCCATCCTTGTAAAGTGTTTACAATCACTCGATTTGAAGCCTGAAAATTCATCGCAATTAAAGCACAATTAAACCACTCTAAATCTGTGTTGAATTTCATAACACGTATATTTCTGACAAATATGCTTTCTGTTTTAAATGCACTTCCAACAATGTACTCATGGATTTGTTTGATTAATTTAACAACATTTTCATTCATTTGAATTCTCCTTAAAGATACATTCATACCCAATGGATTTATCATCCTTAAAAACAGGTTTGACTTTAAATAACTGGGATGATGTATATCCATATCCATAGGCAACCTGATAGCATTCTACATCATTATTGTTATAATCTTTTGTAAAATACTTAGAGTCTTTACGGTGTGTTTTGGACTCTGATTCACCTTGTATCCAATCATCTTTAATTCCAGATTCTGTTGAATCTTCATCACCCTCAATACTTTTCACATAGGAAATATAATCTTGTATCTCCTCTTCACTAAGATTCCATCCTGCTGGAATTTCAATACCATCAACAGTAATGATTTGTTCTGCTACATCCACAATTTCACCACTTTTTGGGTCTTTCTTTTTATTTGTAATTGTTTTAACTTTGCGATTATCATTATGTAAGCCATGTACTGTGTAAGTACATTGTGTTTTATCAAAATGAACATTTGCCAAGGCTTTTAAATCACTATCATAAATCAATTTAATTGTAACAACATCACCATTTTTTAAACCTTTATTATTCTTTATGGAATATTGAAAGGAATTAATCAATTTGTTTATTGTCTGGTCATTGCCTGTGTAATGTACTTCATGACTCACAACTTTAACTTGACCTTTCTTATTCCAACCTGTTTCTTTTACTTTAATATTTTCAAAAGGCTTCAACTCCACTGTATCCTGTTTACTACAACCACTCATAAACAAAGTACAAAGAAATATCAACAATATATACTTTATATTATGTTTCATCCTATCACCTTCATTTCAATGTATAAATTAATATATTAAATCGGTACTGCAAAGGTTACATCACCATAATAGGCATGCAACTGTGAAATAGAATACGTATAAGTACGCCAATCCGTAATGGCTGTAGCATAATCATTCGTTATACCATCAAGATTGCCTTCCTGAACTGTAACCTGATCTCCATTCACTGCAACAACAATAAATACGTGATTATGCCCATTATTGTCACTTGAACCGACAGCTCCTGCCATAGGATCTTTTGAAAATTTAAATTTATCACCATGAACAGCCAATAATTCGCTAACACATTTATAACCAGGTCCGCTAAAGCCAGGATCATAACCGTAAATTTCATAAAAACGTCCCCATGCAAACCATGTACATTGTCCATATAATCCGCCACGTGCATAAGGATTTTTTGTAATCCATGCATCTGTATTAGAAAAATCTGGAGAACCTGTAATATCGCCACCACCATATTTCATGGCACGCTCCACTTTTGTGATAGCTCCCTTCCATTTATGATTTTCATCCAAATTGTTGTTCAATCCACTAAATCCAGTCGCATGAAGTTTAGGCAGTGTAGTACGATTTACATCACCATAAAACTCGACCATTGAACCATCCCCAGACAAACAGGCATGACTGCTGTCATTATTTCCTTTATGTGTATGCTTATCTGCTTTAATATCACATATGATAATATAAATCTGCTCACCTGAATCCAATGTCAAGCGGAATTTTTCACCAATAGTGGTCGTATAATAAGTTGCCATAGCATTGCAATACCATTTATAGCCACCGTCTTCAATATAAGCAAGTCCCCATTCATCATGTTTAATCTGACCATATTTATTTTCAAATAATAGCTTATATTGTTCAGATGCTGTGTTTGTTACTGCTGATTCATTTGCCAAATCTTTTATTGTGTTGCCTGTATCGCACATTTTAATATCCGTAAATGTGTAACTCTGAGATGAAATAAATCCTAGAACACTAGAAATCACAATAAAAATACACATAAACATGAGTACAACAGGAATCATACAAATAAGAACCGACATAATAACAGGAATAGTAGCAATTGCAGTATAAACTGCTGACAACGAATTAATAAATGCTTTACCGATGTTTTTCAGAGTACGGAACGGATGTCTTATACTTGACATTATTCGTTGAATATTTTTTCTCTGTCTCCACATCTGACCAATCGTTCGTACAGACCCACGAGCTGCCTTATTGGCATACCACATAGTTTTATTCGTGGTTGAATCTGGATCATTACCTCTAATCATAGCGTTTGTCAGTTTACGTGACTGATTACGAATAGTATTTATAGATGATCTTTTTAAAGAAAAACTTTTTCGTTTTAGATAGTTGCTATAAGTCTGAACATGAGTTTGTCTTGATAAAGTTCTATTATATGCATTCGATTTAAATTTTACAGTAATAGCATCTTTTCGCTCAGACAATGACGATCCCGCCATTTGATTTGGAACATAACGATTATGAGCCAATTTATGTCTATAAAGGATTGCATCTCTACGTGATTTTCCAGATATAATATCTGTATAACTCATCTGAGATGGCTTAACATCGTTCACCTTCGCATTTCCGAATGCCTGAGATTTTTCTTTGATACGTTCCATACGTTTGTTGTTGTATATAACTTTTGAAACGCCATATACCACTGGACTAGCCACTCCCCTAGCTGTACGAACCGTGTTTTGTACAATCATCGCTGAATTGCCCGCAAGAAACATACCTGCATCTGACGTTAAATCCTTTTTGCCGTAACCACCCACATCATATACATCAGGTGTATAACGATTTATTTGAGTCGCAATCGTAGAGAGTGTTCCACGAGATAAGTCATGTGCAGTATAGATAGAATTTGACATTAGATACTTGCTTGAATCTAATACACGCCCTCCTACATCGACTGCAACGGCTGATGAGTAGGAAGTTGCTCTGATAGTTTGATGCAATGCAGTGGTTCCTGCATTTATAATTTGTTGTCTGTTTACCAAAAAATAAACCTCCTTAAATACAAAAAGATGGCAGTACTGCCATCTTAATTGAAAATCAATTGCATACCTAAATAAATACCATCACTATCCTGAATGGGTGTACAGGAACCGCTAAAACCAGACGATAGTAAATCATTCTGACAGGCACTTGGGGCACTCGACATATCATATCCTTGTGAAAACAAGTATTGCTTATTTGATGGTTTAGGACGTGATGGTTGAATAGTTGGCGTCTGTGTTTGCTGTGGCGTCTGTTGAACAGACTGCTGTGGAGTTTGATAACTCTGGTGATTTTGTGAAGAGGAGTTCTGTGCCGAAGAATTCTGCACCTGTTGACTTTCGCTCTGAGATGAATTGTCATCTTTTGACTCATCTGAGTCATTCGTTTTTACATCCTGTTCACTTTTCTTTTCCTTCTTAGCATTTATATATATAACTATGGTTTTTTTGGATACATTTCCACTTTTATCAGTCGCCTCAATAATTAAATGTACTGAATCGCCATACGAATATTTTTCTTCTTTAATATATTTTTTGACATTAATTTTATTGTCTGGAGTCTGGTTATCGGAGATGGAATAAAACGAATCTACTTTTAATTTACGTACATCATTTAAATCCATTCTATGGTCTATATCTTTCTTTATTTTAATAACTGGTTTTTTTGTATCTACAACATTTATAACTATATTTTGTTTTTCTATTGTGCTATCTGTATATCTTCCTGTAATCGTCTGAGCACCAAGTTTGAATACGTCAATTTCATCAAATGTGATTTCGTATCCATTTACGGAGATTGTATTCGAACTAATTCGATTGCTGTCATCAACAGGATTACCTGCAACCGACTCAACCAAATCAACAACACGTACAAGATGTCCATATTCAATGGTATCGTCATTCAAAACAATACTGTGATTATCTTTAAATACAAAAAGAAATAAAAAGCAAAGAATCCCAAAAACAGATATACTAATCAAGAACATTTTAAAATAATGTTTAAAATCTGCATCTTCAAGAAAGCTCATAAATCTCTATCATGTTCCTTAGCTAAACCATTCTTTGGCTCGGATATATCTCTACTTTTCATCTGTCTATTTATAGATTTATTTTGATGGAGTTCACCTTTTTCCATAACAAAGTTACAGATTTTATCCGCATCTTTAACAGCATCCTCCAAGTATTTATAGTTATCTTTTATTGCAGTAGACCAGCTTTGTATGTATGCTACATTGTTATTTTCATTCGTACTAGTATCAATTCCCAGTTCAGCACAAATGTATGCAGACGCAATTTCCGCACGCAGTTCTTCTTTTGCATACTCTTCACTACCAAATTCACCCGAAACATCACGACCAAGCTCTTTGGAAGTACTATGAGCAATTTCGTGTGCTAAAGTTGAAAGCATTGCTTCTTTGCTATAAAAATGATTATCTGGTGGTAATACGATTTTATGCTGACTAGGCACGTAATAACATCTGTCATTGATTTTGGATTGAAAAAAATCCACACCTGTCTCTTTCATAAAGCCCTTTAAAAATTGTAGTTTTTCATCCTCAGAAAAGATATGTTGTTGAGGATCCTTTTCTATTTCCTTTATCAAATCCTCACTAAAGACATATTTCACACTAGCATATGCCCATTTAAAATTACTTTCTGTCGCTTCGCCAGACCGTATCATTTCTGATTTTTTTGATACTCCAACGAGTTTTCTATCTGAATAATCTGTCGCACCATCTTTGAAATAGTTAAACATCGGATAAATAATAGGAATTCCTTTTCCTTTTGCATTTTCAAGATGATATCCCTTGTCTTTAATCTGATTAAATGTGAAGAAACGATTCCCTTCGTATTTCTCCTCCTGACTATAAAAAGTCAAAAGAAAACGATTTAACCCAGAATATTTACGGTTACTGATGCCATTGCAAGCTCCACCAACCGTTCTCCAGTTTTTACTCCATTCAGCTTGTTTCTCATCCAAGCAATGAATAAATCGTTCTGCAAGTTGCTGTTTTACAATTTCAGATTTATCATTTTTCACATTTCACACCTCCTACATCCTATTTGTACGCATTATGCTTGCGTCATTGCCATAGTTAAAACCAATATGTTGTAATGCTAACAAAGATTTATCTTCGCTTATATCATTTATTTCACTTGCATATTTCAAATCCTGATAAAGACCATTTGCATACAACGTGTCTAAACACGATTCTATGAGTTTACATGAAGCCCTGTCATCATGTAATGCAACTAATAATTTAGCTCCTAATTCTGAGCAACACCCCAGTGTTTTATCTTCACTAATGAGAATTTTGTATTTGTTATTTTCTATGTATATATATGGAAAATTTCTAGGTTCATCATTCATAAACTCTTCTTTTGTGTGAACAAGAAAATGCTTTTTGTCCACATTTAAAATCTTATCCAAATTATTTAAAAGCATGAGTCGAATATCATTTGTATGTGTATCTTTAAAAACAATAGTATTATGATGCAGGTTAGATGGCATCCCATTATTCTCGTGTGCAGAAGAGTTTATATTATTTTCTTCACCCGATACATCACTAGAGATTTTTTTGTCCGAAGATTCATCGGCATCTAACTGCTTTAAATCAGAATCATTACTATCTTCCCCCACACTTAAAGTGGCAGCACTGCCATCATTATCGTTTTTGCAATATATAACAGATTGACTCTCAGACGAATATGTAATATCAATTGAGTCTAAAAAGTAAAGCTTTGTTTTTGACACACGAAACCTTCCTCGTACCTGAACAACTGTACCACCAATCAAAAGACTACCATGACATTGCCCAGTCGATGTGTCGGCGTCATCAAAAAGTGCTTGAAACACTTCTGCATTCCAAGCACGCCCTACAAAATATCCTTTGAAGTTAAAAATCTGAGAATCCAATGGAAGCGTATCTATCGAAGATTCCTTATCCCAACTTAAAACAGTCATTTTTTTTAATTTAAACATATAGACCTCCTAAGTGGCAGTACTGCCATCGTTTTTTAATAATCATCTGGATTAAATTGAAAGCCCGAATTTTGTGAAGGATTTGATGCAGTAGATGTGACATTATATAAGCTTTCACGATTATCTACAGGATGGTTCTGTTCACTACTTTCACCTTTAGAAACATTTAAAGCAGTGTCTGATTGTGTCATATTCTGAACATCATCTTTTTTTGGTGCATAATTAGGCATCATCACTTCACGCATTCTATCTTCTTTTTCTTGCTTTTCACGTTGTTCTTTTTGCAAACGCAAAGATTCTTCCTGAAGCTTACGAATTCTTTTTTCTTCCAATTTCTTCTTGTCTTCTGGGTCTGTATTCCAGAGTTCGTAACAAATTGTATCTTTAGGGAATTTGTCCGTGAACGGAACAATGGTCTTACCGTAACGAATCAAGCCAGAACCTCTAGGAGCATTCTGAACATATCTACATTGCTCATCAGATAAATTTAATAATCCTTTTAACTGAACTAAGTCTAATTTTTCCTGACGTAGCATAATAAAGAAATCTGAGTTTGCAAGCATTGTACTTGTCTTATCTGAACGTAAAAGGTCAGTAACATTTTGTGTGATACCAGTACATGCACCACCAAATTTACGCACCCATTTCCAGAACTCATACAAGAAGTTTTCGGAATACTCATTGTCAAGTAAACGATAGATTTCATCTATGTAAACCCAAGTATCTTTACCTTGTTCGAAATTTTTAAGCATCTGTTCTTTAATTGTTTCCAAAATGATTTTGTTTCCAAGTGGCTTGATAGATTCTGACATATCATGAATATCAAATACCACCATTCGACTATTGATATTTACATTTGATTCATGTGCAAATAGATCATAAGTACCTTCAACGTATGTCCATAACCCTTCATACATTTGATGAGCAACATCCCCTTTATAATTATTCAAATACTCATGGAATGTTTTTAATGTAGGCATACGAGCACTTCTTGGATCAGTAGTCAGTTTTGCTTCATAATCCAAAAACATAGAGTGAACAATCTGGTCAATGATTGACTTTTGTTCCCCAGTTAAATATCCATTCACACCAATCATTTCAGCCATCATTACAATTGCTATTTCTGCTTTACGTGATAAGAAGTCTGCTCTTGATATATCTCCATCAAAAGGATTGAAATGTAAACTTGAGTTTGTATCCACTTGAAGAATCTGACAGTCTGTTCTGTTTGAGTACTTATTTAAACCATCTACTAGCTTCTTATACTCCCCTTGTGGATCAATAATAATAATATTTGCATTTGGATCACCTAAGAACAACGGTGTAATTTCCTTTTTGGCAATAAATGATTTACCCATCCCAGTTGGAGCCATGATAAAAGCATTTCGGTTAACCAGCCCCTTACGATTACATAGAATCATATTACCTGTTGTTTTGTTGATTCCATAAAATATCGGCTGATTTTCATGCAATAGTTCCTGAGAAGTAAAAGGCATAACATAAGCACAATTGTTGGTTAAAAGTGGACGAGATAAGCCTTCTTTTGGTAAGCCTAAAGGTAATGCACAGTTAAATCCAATTTCCTGTTCATAGTCCATTTTAATAAAATCACACGTCATTCTTTTTCCTGTGCATTCCACAAGATTAATGACATTGTTCATTTCATCCATTGATTTTGCATTAACCAACACTAAAAACTGGCAATTAAAAATACGTTGGTCATTATCTTCTACAAGTTGACGCCATGTATTTACAGCCTCACTTTGTGATCGCAAATTAGGAGGCAAAGTTCCTGAAAAATTAGCACGTGCTAAGTTCTTTTCGTTTTCAGCTTGAATCTGCATATCCACTTTTTCATAAGTTCTATTAATTAGTGCGATAGAATCTTCTTTTGACTGTAACTGCATGTGAAACGTCATAACGATATTACTTTCTATTTTTGATAATTCGTAAATCAAATCATCCTTTAGCCAAGTAGGATAGTTTTGAATCACCATCACACAGCAATATCTTTCCCCCATCATAAAATAATCTTTCTTAAAATCAAAAGAATATGGTGATATAAAGTCTTTCGTAGAATTTCCAACACCTAGATCACTGTATTTAAAATTGAATGGACGTGATGGAAATGTAATAGACGCCAATGTTTCTAGTCTTTCCTGACCAGACATTACCTCGGCTTCACAACCAAGGTTTGAAAGTTGATCGCAAAAATTCTCAGCTAACAAATCCAATGTTTTCTTTGCATCCAAGAAATTTCTTTCTTTACATGTAAACGTAAATATCTTATCTGAAACAATTGAATTATTCCCTAATTCCATATTGTCTCGTACACGTTGGTTTAGCTCTGCACGAATAATATCCAAACCATCCGCTCTATGTGGCATAATAATATTCTTTTCAAACTCTTCCCTATTTAATAAACGGTTATTAACAACAAGAGATACATCTATATCATTCCCCAGAGACTGAAGAAAATCAGAATACATAGCTATAATCTGTTCTTTCATCTCATTTGGTGCGATTTGATAATTTATATCTGTAAATTTTACTGCACGAGAATACAAGTCATCGTCCATACAGCAAATGCCATCCTCAAGCATTTCTTTATAACGAATCACATTTTGAGCGATACGAGCACGTTTTATTCTCTTTTTTGCGTCTCTTTTACTTTCTGTATTCACGGCAGTACTGTTTGTTGATTGATTTGTCTTTTCTCGATTTTTTAAAAACATCCTTTGATCCCTTCTTTGTAAAATAATAAATCTCATTTGAATAAATAACTCTTTGCTTTACAGTATAAAAACGGTGTATAGCCGCCAGCTTTTCCTGATATGGTCTGGAATTTTGCCATTTTGCCCAGCCCATCGCAAATATTCCAAAGCATAAAGCAATTGTAACGTAGATACAGATATCCTGTGGTATATGTAGTAGAAGATAAGAAACAAAATAAAATGACAATCCTACTACCACTGCTACAAACGACCAAAATAACTGTCTTACAGAAAGCCCTAAAAAGATTTTCTCTTCGTAGGTTGTTATATCTTTAGGTACATATGAAGATTCCATAAGTATACTCCTTTCCTTCAGTATAATAAGAAGGTGGCAGTACTGCCATCTTCTTTAATTTAATTAAGGCACACATCTTAATTATTAAAAGAACATCAGCGCTCTAAATCAGAATTAGAAGATTTTTCATGCTTATGTTCTGTGTTTAAATTGATTTCATTTGTTTTTTCTTTTTGGGTAGTCTTTTTCACATCTTTTTCGACTGTTACTACTTTTTTCTTTTCACGTATAAGCTTCGTATCAAAGATTTCCGCCATTTGTTTCCTGTTTAACTTTACAGGAATTGGCTTATCAAACTGATTCTTACCGTCAGGCGTGAAAATCGGATGCCCATCCGCATCTCTAAGTCGCTGACTCTCAAAATAAACTGTCCATGTCGAAGTTTCACAATCCATATACATCACTTTTTTTTGAGCGATTTTTGTATCATGAACAGCATCTCTTGGAACTTGAATATAGGCTTTTCTTGAGTTAACATCAATCCCATTTACATCTTTTGGAAACTGAAGTTTTCTATGATTTGCAGAGGGCAGTAAAATACGATACATCAATAAAGGCTTACCATCTTTACCTGTTGCTCTGCTATGTTCATAGTCACGATACTCATTTGTTTTTGGATCTTTATACTTTGCTTTTAACATTTGTCTTGAAAAATATACATGTGGTGCTGCCATAACCTACCTCCCGATTTTTGTTCTAACTGCTATAAAGTTTCTCCTAAGTGTGTGTGCAAGAAACTATATTAACGTGTATGACAAAACGTTAATACCAAAATTAATTAACTTGAAGCAATGACTTACTCCATCCTCCTGTCTGGAAGACTGCAATAAGCAATAAAACAGAGTATCCCATCATTGTAAACATTGCTCCAGTTGGATTACTCGAAACATCTAACGCTGACCCTATGGATGCGTTGACAATTTGCACGTAAAAAACACAAACAATACAAATAAATACACCTTGCAAAGCAAGTGCTAAAAGACGCTTGATAAATGAAATTCCAATATGTTTGAATTCATTGTTGCAGAATGTACAGAACGGTAACGGTGCAACTGCCGTAAATACATATATCTCAATAAAACGTATCTGACATACAAGTTTTACAATCACGATGGATGCATGATTCACACAATTTGCTAACTGAGCAACAATATATCCACCTAGAATCGTCCCTGCTTCTTTATCTTTAAAATAATCTATCAACTCCTGCGATATATCATTTGAATTAAACTCCAATAAACTGAAAGTTGATGTTTGTTGCATTCCCTTTATAATCTCACTTGATATCTGAAAACACATTAAAATAATGATACTCATATTCTTTGCAATTGTGATTGCAACTGCTACCTTCAAAAATGCCATCAAAATCCAATAGATACCATCCAACCCTTTTGTATCTGTTCGATTAAATATGGCAGCCAACTCAAAAAACAGAAATAAAGAAATAATCACAGAAGCAACTCCAGTACCAATTACACTTGATAAATCCTTAGAAGCTGACCATAACGCTTGAGATGGGAATCCATCAATTGCATCATTTGGTGCAGCCTGTGCTAACTTCATCACATCATTCAAACTAACAAAATAGTTTGCAAAAACATTACCTATATCTGATGCCAGACCATTGAAAAATTCATCAAGCATCTTCATCATCCTCCCCTCTTGAAATAGATAGCATTAACTGTAAATTAGATATATATTTATTTAAAACGCCCTTTTGCTGATCGATTGAATTTTCGATAATTGAATTGTTATCTTTAAAAGCAATCCATTGCAATTTTAAAGAATCATCATCTAATAGCCTATTTATAGATTTTAAAGATGTTTGAATATCATCTAGTGTATTCAACAAATCTCTAGAAGCTATACATAGCTTTTCGTTTAGAAAGAGTGTATTCAATAGACTGGCATTCAACGGTTCACGATAATTTTCTATCATAAGATTTAATCTTTCTTTTTTAGCGTTTTCTATACATGAATCTAAATCATGTAACCTACTTTGAAATTCCGTCATTTTCATCCTCCAAGAAACAAAGGAGGCAGTTTTGCCTCCTTTTTTGTTCTAGCCAAAGTTTACATCAATTGTTGTTAACCATGCAGCCGCAGCAATAATCAAAGCTCCACCTACAGCACGCAATACGCCTTGTTTAATGTCTTGACCATTGTGATCATTCAATCCACCAGCCATAACAACAATACCCCAAACAGTCCAAACGCCTCCAAAAGCAATTAAACCCTTTGAAATAATACTAAAACCTTGTTGCAAATAATTCATTTTTTTACCTCTTCTTTCTAATATATAAAAAGATGGCAGTACTGCCATCTAATTACCAAAATATTTATGGACGATTTATACTTGTATCAGTTGCAGGAAGAAAACCATCCACATCATATTTTTCTTCCTCGTTGATTCTTTCTTCTACGAAATCTAAATCATCTTGAGTCTGATACACAGCATCTTCGCTTATCAATAAATCCGTTTTACCAGAATATTCACCACGCTTGTAGCCATCTAATTTATTTTCAGACTCAGATTGATTATTCTTTATATATTCATTACGTTGATCTTCACGCATCTTTTCTAAATAACGTACTTCTTCCAAGAAAACATCAATATCAAAGAAGTTCTGTTTTGCAATTTCTTTATCGTGTGCATCACAAGTTTCATCCACTCTTGGATGATCCTTTACATCATATTTCCAATCCTCATAAATATGCTGACCTTGAATATGAATCAAGCATTTACGATTATCCAACATTGCAATATCACCAATTGAGTACACATCACTAGCAATTAATTGTTCACCAACTGTATAAGATGAACTTGTTCCTTTACTTGTGGAATGAGTAACATGTGTCACCGTTTCCTTTCCTGCTAGTTCTGAAATAACCTTTTGAGTTGTTGGACCTTTAGAACCTAAGAACAAAGTAATTGAACAGTTCTCGAAAATCGCCTCCCAATCATCTCCATACAATGACTTGGATTTGATTTGTGAAATACCTTGTACAATTACAGCAGTACTGATTTCACGAGAACGCATTGTACTAATTTTACGGTTAAAATCAGGCTGCTTTCCGCAGTTAGCAAACTCATCATTAATGATTCTTACGTGTATTGGCAGTTTGTGGTCTGCACGAGCATCTGCAATGTAATAAAGCTGAGTATATAACTGCTGAAGGATGATAGATGCCATGAAATTAAACACATCATCTGAATCATTAATAACAATAAACAAAATAGATTTTCTTAGTCTATTTTTAGGTAGATCCTCATACGATGGTTTATCTGACCGACCTTTAGTAAATCTTTCATAAACATCACGGTCAATATCTAGCTTTAAATCATTCTGCTTTTTCTCATCCGCCGATGTAATCATTGGCTGACCTAATCGTTCAAGATGCAACTCATCCTTTTGTAAGATTCTTTTCAATTCAGGTGAAGCAAAAATAGATAATCGAACACCAATTGAAATTAAAATGGATTTTGCTGTCTTACCTGCTCCAAGCTTATAAATTTGATAATTCAAGATAGCTAGATCTCTATATGTGTAAGTAATAGCACCATTTGTTTCGGTGGTATGCTCTGCTTGTAATTGTTTGAACAATCTGTCTACATCTGACTCAAAATCATCGTTCCCATCCTCTTTTGCTTGAGAATGTTGGAGTAACATTAAGACTGTGTTAAAGCTAAATAGATTTTCATCATCTCTACATTCAGACATAATTAAATAAATCATAGCCATAAGCCATGTCATTTCTGCTTTAACGAAAAATTCATCTCCCCCAGATTTATTTTTATCAGTTGTATTTGAGATAAGATTTTGTACAAAACTTTGAACATCTTCAGGCTTTTTAAAATATTCAAATGGATTATATCCCATAGATTTATCCATCTTTACAAGATTTAAATAACTAACATTATATCCATTTCTTTCAAAAGCTTTACCACATTCTTCAGCAACTGATCCTTTTGGATCAATAACAACATAGTTGCAATACATTTGAAGAATGTTGGGTTTTACAAAATAACGAGTTTTACCAGTACCAGAACCACCTACAACAAAAATATTATCATTGATTCCAGTGTGCCAAGTATCCATATCCACTTTAACATTCTTACTCAAAATGATATTTGCATCTTCCAGTTGCTTTTCTTTGGCTTTGTTTTCTACGGCACTATTTTTTGATGCTTCTTTAAAAATATCACCTTTTCTTGAAGAGCCATACTCACGCCCTTCCTTAGTATTCTTTTTAGACGCATCATGATAAATGATACCAATCACTACCATTCCGTTTATCATTAATCCTAATATAAATCCGTAAACAGAGGGACTATAATACTCTCTTACTTTATAGCACACATTTATTGCTTTAAAAACATTATCAACTGTAGTACCACCCTGTGTCTGAAAGAATATAAATGCATTGTATCCAGACCCTGCTAGAAACATAATAGAAATAAAGACAATACCTAAAATAAAAATTTGAATTTTGTCCTTATTCTTTTTAAGAAGAACATTTACGCTTTGACTACTTTTGGTGCTACTTGATTTCTTTGATGAGTCCTTATTTTTTTTACTCATCCTATTTCGTCTCCTTTAAATTTATTGCATCAATAAATTCTTTGGCATCTTTCTCAATTTGATCAAATGATTCTCCTGAAGTAGTTGACCGTTCAAGAAGATAATTTGAAAATTCATTAATTATTTCTAACATGTCACATTTCATAGAATTGATAATATTGTTCTGCCTCAAAATAGCTAATCCAGCTTCTTCGATTACCTCTCCAGATGTATACTTACCATTCTTTTTATCCATAAAGCGAAACAACGCCTCATTACATCGCTGAATCTCTAAATCATATTTATTATTAATGGCTTTAAGTTGTTCTATTGACTTCATACTGTCCTATCCTCCCTATGTTTAGTAGGCTTACGATTATCATGTGTTTTTCTATTTCTTATATCATTCAATTCTTTTCTTCTTCTCTTTGCGTAATCCAATGATTTATCATTATTTGCAAAATGATTGATATAATGATCGAGTTGAGTTGTGTTTAAACTATTGATAAAATCCATATCTGGAACAATGACTTCATTTTCTTCAGGCACATAATCACTCACATGAGCCATTGATAAAATCTTATCAACCATCACGTCAATTTCATCAAGTGAATGACAACCTAACAAATCATTCACGACAGAGACATTTTCACTACGATTATTGTCATCAATACGATTTAAAATAGACTGAATAGAATAATCCAATCCTTCTACCCCTTTTAGATTAGATGTATCCATCCACTCATCCATATTAATCACCTTAAATTGCATGCTGTTCACATTATTCATAAAAGCATCTACTGATGTATTGGAATTAAACAAACTGTCACGGATACTGAATCCTATCAATTCCAATGCTTCTTTTAAATCATCATAAGACTTTACTTTTGGAATTAAAAAATCCAGACACTTCTTCATTGAAATCTCTGGCGGAACACTTTCTAAAATTGATTTATCAGGTACAACATCATCTACCTGTGTTTCAACATGTATATTAGCTTTATCAAATACTATATTCTGTAAATCACCAAGATTTTCGGCGTCTGTATGTAAAACAGTGTCTACAATCTCCGCATTATCTGTCCTCTCATTCTCTTTAATAAAGGACTCAATACTTTCTAATGTAAATGGCATTCCATTCTCATCCATGACAGATGATAAATCAATTTCGTAATTGGAATCTGGAAGTGAAATTGTAAAATCCTTTCCCTTAGACTTATCCTCCCAATAGCTTTTAAATTCATCAATATTCTGCATATGCTCAACACTATCATATGTAGAATCAACCTCAAACAATTGATCTTTGGTAAGTACTAAGAATTTTTCATCAACAGGAAGCTCGATTGTGGCAGTGCTGCCATCTCCATTTAATTTTTCATTCCATGAAATATACTTATTAGGAATCTCTATAAATTGATTCCCATTTGTTTGTGGCATACGAAACCAAGATACATTATCGTCTGCTAAAGCAGGTATATCATCCACAAGTTGAACCTTTAGACTTTCATCTGCTGTAAACTGAAATACATTATTTAGATCATACTTATCATGGATATTAAAGCCAATTTGTTTCAAAACCTCTTTTAAATCATTATAAGACGCAACTTTGGGAAGAAAATAATATAACATTTTTCTTACAACGTCTCTTGGCTCGTCAAATATTACTTCAGGCGTCCCTTTATCCATGAATGGATTCACCGTTGTCCTATCTTTATAATCTTTCTCATTTTGTTGTGGATCCACTTCCTTTTGATCATAGCTATATTCAGGTTCACGGTCTTGAGTATATTCTTTGGACTTGTTAAAAATTCGATTTACAATATTCATCAGTTTGGCATCCCTTAATCTTTGTGAAAGTGTGGGTTTATGAGATATGACCTCAAGTTCTCTTGTGATAACTTCCCATTTAGCTAAATCTGTCGAACATATCGTAAGCATATATTCTGCACTATTAATAATTGGCATATCTGGATTCTCTGGATCCATCACAATCTTGTTGTCTTCATCTCGAATAGTAAATGCTGTTACAATCTTCTTTTCAAAATCAGTTAATGATTTACCGTTGGAAACAGCTTTTTTCACAAGCTCTTCCAAGTCATCAGGTCTTCTCATTAAACAATAATCAATATTCATGTTGCGAGTCATTTGCTCAATAATTTCCTTATCCTGAGCTGTAACAGGTATACGTTCAATATCCGATTTTTTTACATCATAAGCTATATGAGCAAAAGTAGATTCATGTTTAAATCTGTGTCCTTTATTCCCTTTTAAATAATCTTTATAATGAGCTTCACCATATTTAACATTTGCATATTTTACAGAAGTCAAAAAACGTCTTAACGCCCTAGCAATATTTTCTCCAGTATTAATGGCAATATGAAATACTGCTACACTTGCATTTTTCGAAGATGATTCAGTGGACATTACTCTTATCCTCCTTCTTTAACATCTCTTTAAAGCGTTTTACATCTACTATGTGAAGAGCCATTAACAACCCTGCAATCACCAGAAGGCTGATTCCATTAGAAACAACTAAAGCTGTTAATAAATTTACCCAATAATAATGAATCAAGGGAGTTAAACGAGTCAAAAAGCAAACAGCTAAGATTACGAAAATCACAATTGCAGCCTTTAACTTAGCGGATTTCAGTTCGATTGTATAATAATCTTTTTTTACAGCCATAATTATTCACCAAACGGATTAAAAATATCATCATCCATTACATCCTGATGGATATTTTGCTCAATAATATCGGTGGCAGTACTGCCATCTAAGGACTCCGTTTTCTTTTTTCTTCTTTTCTTCGTACCTGTATTTAACGTTGCACTTAAGCATTCCCATTCGGATACTTCTTTACCAAGCTTCTCAAAAGAAGCCATTAATTTCTTTTCAGCAGATAAAATTTTATTCAAGTTAGAGTCTACAGCTTCTAGCTCGTTTTGCAATTCTGATTTTCTTTTTGTCAAAGCATCCTTTTCTTTATAAAGATTTTTCAAAATCTCATTCTGCATTCTGTCAAAATCCATTTGTATTTCCTCCTTGTAATAACGCATAAAAAAAGTCCTGTCAGGGTACAGGACTAATAAGGTGAAATATATATGGTTATAAATTTCACCTGAACTATCTGGACTTACATCATGCAAAAAAATCATAAGGGCATGATTGCCAGAATAGTTTGATAACTGTTCAAATAAATATCTACTTATTAATTAAGTCTTTTAAAGATTTAGAAGATGTGAATTTTACATACTTAGAAGCAGGAATACAAATTTTTTCCATTGTCATAGGGTTGATTCCCATACGTTCTTTACGCTCTTTAACTACAAACTTACCGAATCCAGCAATTTCTAAAGTATCACCTGCTGATAGTGTTTCTATCATCTTTTCAAAAACGCAAGATACGATCTTATCCACATCTTTTTTTGAAATGGTATCAAATTGTTCACTTACCTCTTGAATTAAAGCTATCTTATTCATCTTTAAGCACCTCCTTGTCTGTTATTAACATCTATAATGTAGAATATTTATCCATAAAATACAAATTACATCTAGTACATAAAAAACATCCTAAGAAATTTGCTATCCATCGTTCATTTATATTACCTCCATCCTGTTTTATTAAATAAAGCCAGATTCACGAACATTTACTTGATTTGAAAATTGATTTCAAAACACATTTTTTAGCATCAGAAATCTGATTTTTATAATGATTATAGCTATCTATAACATCTTCAGGTGCGTTAAGCAAAGGTTCATACATATCGTCTAAATATATCCTGTTCTGCGATTCTCTCCAGAACGTATCAAATTTGATTCTTGAAAAATCGTACATACATTAATTTCCTTTTGTCTGCAATACAATGTTGCTAATTGGCTGACTATCACCATCTAAACCAGATATGGTATTGGATGAAATTTTAAAATCAGAAATTTTTAAACTTACAGCATTTAGATCAGCTTTTGTGATTTTATAATCTCCATCAGGAAGAACCACAGGTAATACACACTTGCCATTTTTAATTGTAAATGTACTAATCCACCGAACACTGTCATACATACTGATATATCCTTTTTTATCTGTTTTTAAATAGTCATTTTTATAGCTTTTCAACACCTTTCCTTCACTGTCTAACATTTTGATTTTAAATGTTCCATTATCTTCAACAAGCTTATCATTCTTATTTTTCAAAAGGATTCTTGTTGCTGACTTAATATACTGGTTGCTTTCAATCATTTTTACTGTTCCAGTTTTATCAGAAGAAAACTCATATCCATTATTTAGACGGATATATGTATATGGAATATCTTTGTTTCTAGTTACAATTAGCTCAAAAGGCTCAGTTTCATCTTCATCATCCATTTTTTCAATAATGTAAGTTCCCTTTATAAAATCATTCGATTGAAGCACTCCATTATCGTCAGACTCAAGAATTTGATAATCACTTTCCAAACCATTTTCCTGTGCCAATTCAATAGCTTCTTCTATATTTTCGTCTGCTTCTTCGTAAAAGCTTTTTGTTACACAACCATATTTAACTTTATCTGGCATTACTTCCCCATTTTCATCGGCAGTAATTGATGTGATTTTAAAACGAGAATGCATCTCGGTCAGATTTATTGTCAAATTGGTATCAATATCGGATGTCTTATAAGTAAATGTATAATCTTTAGCTGATATCTTTTCTATTTTTTCACCCTTTTGTTTTAAGACGGAACTATCATCTTGTACGGAGTCGATACCGTATTTTGAATGGATCGTAATCTTTAATTTTGTATCTTTATCAAAGGTAAAAGAATCATCACCACCATCCACTGGATATGTTATATCTTCATCCGTCATGATTTCAGCGGTTCCCAAGCCACCTGTTAATTCTATGTGCAACGTGCTTGTACTTTTAGCCTGTATACCTAAAGATGAAGTTACTAACATCATAGAGGATATCAGTCCAGTACATAAATATCTTTTTAAATGCATTCTTTCCAACACCATCCCTTCATCCTGCATATTTAAGGTAATTTATCTTAAATCGTGTATACATTCCATGAATTTCAATACACCGCTTAGATGTATTGCATATGAAACTAACATATAAATTTAGTCCCATATGCAATAAAAGGAAGGGTTTGTACCTTCCTTTTAAAAATTAATCTTCACTTCTGCGAATCTTGCGAACAGTTGCAATGGAAGCACCTAATGCAATAATTACTACGCCTAACATCATATACATCATGTCTTTGTTTTTAGCAGTACCAGTATTTACACTAGGCAACAAGACATTCTGGTATACGATTGAATAACGATGATTATCATCTACGTGTACTTCCTTGTCATTTACGAACAAACCTTCGTCCGTAAATTTAACCTTTACAACCTCATCCGATAACTTATATCCTTGAGGAGCACTTGATTCTTTGATATAAGTTGTACCATATCGAATCAAGAATTCAGCAGTACCAGTTTCCTGATCACCTGCGATAGTTTCAAGTTTAGAACTTTCAGCACAGTTTTCCTGTGAATATGAAGTAAACTCAAACTTGTTTGACTTGATATTCTGTCCAGTCACACTGTCAACCTTGTTCACCAAGATACGTGGTAAAGCAGTATGTTTTGGATATACTGTTACATCATACTGGAACAATTCATCTTCATCATCCCATGTTGGAATCCCAACAATAAATGGAGTAATTGTTTCAAAATCAGACAAATCTTCAACATAAACTAGATACACACCAACTGGAAGGTCTTTGCAAGTTGCTTTTCCTGCTTCGTCAGTAGTCATTTCATAGTCTGGAGTTTCAACCTTTTTTGCCATGTCTTTGGCAACCTTGTCGATCTCATCTGCTGTTTTAATCTCATTCAAGTCCAAATCCTTGTCTGCAAAAGGTTTATATTTTATGATATATTCCCCTTTTACAATGTCAGCAATCTGAACTACACCAAACTTTACATTTTCTTTGGAAAGGTATTTATCATAAGGGTCTGTTAATTCCACTGATATTGACCCTAATCCATTATCAGGTACTTTAGTCAAATCTTCTTCAGGTAGAATTGTAACATCCCCTACTTCTGGATTATCTGTAATATCTTTAGCCTGTAGATTTAAGCATGGTACTAATACCAGCATCAAGCTCAAGGCTAAACCGATTTTCTTCAGAATCTTCATGACTTTAACTTTCTCTCCTTTCTCTTATTAAAAATAAATCTAACAATCAACATAAATACAATCAAAAATGGAAGTGCTGTAAATAACAACTCTCGCCAGCTCATCATTTCTGGTTCAATGGCTGCTTTTTTCTTTTCACTGTATGGTACACGTTTACCAGTCAAAATCAGTCTGTGCGTGTTGATTCCATATGGTGTACAAGTCAACAAAGTTGCAAGGTCCTTGCCTTCTTCTATTCCAAGAACATCAGGAGCTTCCTCTTTTTTTACAATCTCAATTTTATATATCTGGTAAGCTAATGTTTTGTTACCTACATGGATATAAAACAAATCATCTTTTTTTAATTCATCCAGCCTTGTAAAAAGCTTTGCGTTTGGCAAACCCCTATGCCCTGTCAAAACAGTACGTGTGTTTTCCCCACCGACTGGGAATGATGAGTTCTGTAAATGACCTACACCATTTGACAATACATCATCACTTGTTCCGTGGTAAATTGGAAGGTCAACGCCTATCTTTGGTATCTCTATCGAACCCATGATACCTTTGCCAGTCAGATTTAAAATACTTTCGTAGTTTTCATCTGAAAGTATTTCAGTATCTATATTTCCGACTGATGCACCTCTGGTTTGAAATAACATATCATTGTACTTTTGAGCCGATTGTATCTGCTCTTTGACTTTTGATTTGTCAGTTTGTTTTACTTCACTTTCATATGTGGATATCATGTTGTTTTGTTGAATACCACTATGAATACTTGAAACAAGTGGAACTGAACATAATCCTATGCCAATGATAACAAGGATACGTACTGTCCAGCTCGTTTCTTTTATTGCTTTGATAATCGACTTCAAAATTCAGCACCTCCAAAAATGGAAGGTGGCAGTACTGCCATCCTAACCATTTCATTTATTTTTAATTAGTCTTTTTTGTTTTTACGTTTTTTATCTAATGCTAATGCACCAACGACTGTGATTGTACCTGCACCTAAGCAAATCATTGTCAAGTTAGAACCAGTGATTGGTAATTTAGTTCCTACATAGTTTACTACTGTGATATTAGCAGAACCATCTGTTACATCTGTTTTTAAGTTAGTGTCGCTTTCTTTGTAAGCACCGTTTAAGAATTCCTTAAC
>OJKO01000224.1_pt1 | contig 26256 bp, 24 predicted proteins | sample 1596541 | NCBI WGS metagenome assembly OJKO01 (sample SAMEA4350163, study PRJEB24818) | metagenome | biome: human; feature: gut; material: faeces | place: Denmark | collected 2013-09
AGTATACCACCTCTCTTTGATTATACTATTATATGAAGAGGCACACTAGAGTTTTGGTGGATTTGAGTTTGATTATATATTTGTGTCCGCGCAACGAAGGCGCGGGGAAATGGAGGAAACAATGAAAACACTCAATGATTATATGGCCTTACCTTATCGTTTAGAAATAGTAGAAGATCAAGAAGAAGGTGGATATGTAGTTTCTTATCCTGATCTTCCAGGTTGTGTCACTTGTGGAGATACAATAGAAGATGCTATGAATAATGCAAAGGATGCAAAGAAAGCATGGATTGAAGCGGCATTAGAAGAAGGTATTGAGATTAATGAACCAGATAGCATAGAAGATTATTCTGGACAATTCAAATTGAGAATTCCTAAGACTTTACATAGAACACTTGCTTTGCATGCTAGAAAAGAAGGCATCAGCATGAACCAATATTGCGTCTATCTCCTATCTAGAAATGATACTTTACTTTCAAAATAGAACATAATCACTTGAACACATACACTTGTATGTGTTTTTATGTATAGAAATGAAATTTCAATATTCAAGGTATTGGTTGAATACATATTTCAATCAATAATTTTTGTTGTTTTCATTTGTCTTTAATGCAAAATTAATGATTTTATTTGCGATTTTCGCATATTGTATTATAATAGAAACAATCATGATGTTTGAATATCAAAATAACTCTTGTAAAAATACCACAAACATCATCATAAATATTACTAATATTCAAATAATAACAAATATAATCAATTAAATTTAGATAAATACTTAATATATATTTAAAAATATCTGATAATACATACGGTATAAATGATTCCAAATATACCGTACTTTTAATCATCGACAGTCACAACAATTTTATAAAGAGCAAAATAATACTGATAAAAACAAATTCTGCATGCGAATAAGATAAAAAGCAGATGATTTATACCAATGTATACAATCTATTTCGAAGTTTGTTTGAAATATAAAACGATTTATTGACGGTAATCGTTTTCAATTTTATACTAGACTTGTAAAAGACGGACGTAGTCAACAAGGGACATAATGAATTCAAATAACGCACCTTATTTGTATATGTTATATCCTTTTTTTCTGAAAAGCGCGCGTCATAAAAATAGACTGACCTCTTTACAAAAAATAATAATAGAAGGGAATACACATATATGAAGGCAAAAAAAGTCTTGAAGAACATTGTAGCATTAAGTGTTGCAACAGTGATTGTTGGCGGAACATTGTCACCTATCTCCGCTGTAGGAAGCTCTAAAGATTTAACTGAATTTGGCAATGTATTAAATGTAAAAGCTGTCCCAACTGAAAAGATTTATGGAACTTATGATACAAACGACTATAACAACTTCTCAGATCAGGGTGCTTGGCATGGTTACTATTTACCTGAAACAACAGAAGCAGCTCACAAGATGTATGGAGGGTTCGCTGGTCCTGTTTGTATCGCAGAAGAATACCCATTCAACTTATCTGACTCAATTAATAAGATCAACTTAGAAAGAGTAAATGGTGAGACAAAAGAAAAGGTTGATCTAACTAAAGCAAAAACAGATTTCGTTTATTATCCAGGAAGACTTGAACAGACTTACAAGATGGATGATTTAACATTAAAGCTAAAATTGATCTTTGCCACTAATAGAACAGCTTTAATCGAAACAGAAATCGAAAATAACACTAATAGTAAATTGACTCTTGATTTATCTTGGGATGGTCACTTATTTACTTGGTATACATATAGTCCAGAAGAAACAAGAGCAGACTATAAGACAGGTACTACTTTCGCAAAAGACGAAAATGGCGTGAAAGTGAATTTTGAAACTAAACGTTATACATATCGTTATATGACAACGGATCAGAACTCATTTGACGTGACATTAGGCGAAAATGACCTAGAAACCAATGTTGCAGAAGATAAGCATTCTTATACTATTAATAAGAAGAATTCTGTAGAAATTGATGCAAATGAAAGCTATAAGACTTATCAGACACAGAGTTATACTTTCACTGATAAAGAAAGAACTGCAGAAAGAGAAAAAGTAAAAGATATCTTAAATAAACCTGGTCACTACTTAACTGATAACAACACTCGTTGGCAGGGTTATGTTAATACTATTTTCAAAAATAAGAACGCTGTAGGCACTGCTTATCAAAGAGCTGCAGTTAAATCTATGGAAACATTAACTACTAACTGGTTCTCACCAGCCGGTGCAATTAAGCATGATGGAGTCGTACCATCTATGTCTTATAAGTGGTTCGTTGGTATGTGGGCTTGGGACTCTTGGAAACAGGTGGTTGCAACTACACAGTTTAATCCAGAATTAGCTAAGAATAACATTAGAGCATTATTCGACTATCAGATCACTAAAGAAGATGCTGTTCGTCCACAGGATGAAGGTGCTATCATTGACTGTATTTTCTATAACCAGAATGAAGACCGCGGTGGTGATGGAGGAAACTGGAACGAACGTAACTCTAAACCAGCACTTGCTGCATGGGCAGTTCAGAGTGTTTATGAAGCAACTGGTGATAAAGAATTCTTAAAAGAAATGTATCCTAAGTTAGTTGCATATCATAACTGGTGGTATAAAAACCGTGATATCGATAAGAATGGTATTGCTGAATACGGAGGAATGGTTCATGAAACATGCTACGATTGGCAGAACTATACTAACCCTCTTACTGGTAAAAGCTATTATATCGGTGAAGAAGTAGAAGGATTTGGTAAGATCGTTGGTGTACCATCTAGCGATGGAAGCTATGAATATGGTTATATCTATGATGAAAACAATGAACGTGTTGTATGTCCAGAAGCTGGTATCGAAGCAGCTGCTTGGGAAAGTGGTATGGATAACGCAACTCGTTTTGACAGAGAAGGTTTAAGCACTGAAACATTTAAGGATCCTGGAGTTCTTATCTATACTGTAAGAGATGATAACAAGAAACCTGTTGGTTATGTTATCAACCAGGAATCTGTAGATTTAAACTCTTACTTATATGCTGAAAAAGGTTTCTTAAAATCTATGGCAGATGTTTTAGGTAAGAAAGATGATGCTAAGAAGTATTCTAAAGAAGCTAAGAAAGTAGCAGACTATATCAATACAAAGATGTATGATGAAAAGACTGGTTACTACTATGACTTACAGACTAATGAAGATGGTTCTACAAAGACTCTTCTAACTAACCGTGGTAAAGGTACTGAAGGATGGTTACCACTTTGGGCTAAAGCGGCTACTAAAGAACAGGCAAAAGCAGTCGCAGCAAATATGACATCTCCAGATAAGTTTGATACATTAGTACCATTCCCAACTGCATCAAAGGACAACCAGAAATATGCTCCAACTAGATATTGGAGAGGACCTGTATGGTTAGACCAGGCATTATATGGCGTTGAAGCATTACAGAACTATGGTTATAATGAAGATGCTAAGAGAATGGCATACAAGTTATTTGATAACGCTAAGGGATTATTAGGTGATGGACCAATTCATGAAAACTATAACCCTGAAACTGGTGATGGTTTACATACTAAGAACTTCAGCTGGTCAGCATCTGCGTTCTACTTATTATATCAGAACACATTAACATCAACTAAGACAACTTCACAGACAGGACTTGCTATTCCTGGTGAAGTCACTGTAAATAAAGATGAATTAGCAGCAGTTATTAAGGAAGCAGAAGCATTAGATAAGAAATTATATACAACTGATTCATTCAAGGCTGTAGAAACAGCATTAACATCAGCAAAAGCAGTATATGCAGATGAAGATGCAACTCAGGAAGAAGTCAATCAGGCTGTAGCTGACTTAAGAGATGCAATGGTTAAACTTGTTAAAGTTGAAGGCGTTGTGATCGATAAAGATAACAAGGACAACAAAGATAACAAAGACAACAACAATAAGAATCCAAAGACTGGTGATCATACATTCGTATTTGGTAGTGTATGTGCTATGTTAGTATCAGGTTTCTTATTCATCTTCTTAAAGAAGAAAAGAGCTTAGTAATTAAAAAAATCCTCAAAATGAGGATTCTGGAGGCAGCCTAGCTGCCTCTTTTCTTATATATAAGTAAAACTTTATTTCATATGCTTGACATTCATTTTATCATTTATATAATTACCATTGATAATTACCTATGGTAATTAAAAGGAGAGGCGTATGAATAGTCAAAAAACTAAGGAAATGCTGGACAGCTGTTATATCGCAAAAAGAATATTGGACTTATTACCAGAACTTCCTGAAGGTGTTCTTCCTTCATATATTCGTTATTTAGAAACAGTTTTTAATTTGAAAGAAACACATGAAAAGGTTAAAGTATCAGATTTAAGTTCTGCACTCAATTTACCTAGACCAGGAGTCACACGTACTGTAAGTTCTATGGTAGAAAAAGGTTATTTAAATAAGATATCTTCTAAAGAAGATGGACGTGTCACTTATATTGAAGTAAGTGAAAAAGGACAGGCGTTATTTGAAAAGTTCAATAGGGATTATTTTGAAGACTTATCTCAAAGGTTAAGTGATCTTTCTATAGAAGAGGCTGATTGTATGATTGAAACAATAGAAAAGTTCTATCAAGTGATGTGTGAAAGGAGAAAAGCATAAATGAATTCAGATTTTACTCAGGGAAGTATTTTTAAGAAATTAGTCGCATTTATGATTCCTGTACTAGGCGCATTAGTATTACAGGCAGCTTATGGTGCGGTTGACTTACTTGTGGTAGGACGTTTTGGAACAACAGCAGGCTTATCCGCTGTTTCTACAGGAAGTCAGGTATTAAACCTTGTCACATTTGTGATCACTCAGTTTGCAATGGGGATTACAGTACTTATCGCAAGATATATAGGTGAAAAGAAACAAGAAAACATTGGGGCTTTAATTGGTGGTGCTACAGTTCTATTTGGAATAGTTTCAGTATTCTTATTCATCATCATGATATTATGTGCATTGCCCATTTCAACGCTCATGCAGGCACCTGATCAAGCACTCAATCTTACATCTATGTATGTAAGAATATGTGGTGGTGGTATTTTCTTTATTGTGGCTTATAATGTATTATCGGCTATTTTTAGAGGATTAGGAGATAGTAAGTCTCCATTACTTTTTGTAGCAGTAGCATGTCTTATTAATGTGGTAGGAGATTTAGTTTTAGTAGCAGGTTTCCATCTAGATGCAGCAGGTGCGGCAATGGCTACAGTACTTGCACAGGCATGTAGTGTATTATTCGCTTTAGGATTATTAAAGAAAAGAAAACTCCCATTTGAAATACATAAACATGATTTTAAAATCAACCATCACTGCATTCGTGCAATGAAAATCGGTGTACCTCTCGCATTGCAGGAATGCTTGACTCAGATTTCCTTCCTTGCATTATGTGCCTTTATTAATCGTTTAGGATTAGAGGCATCATCAGGATATGGTGTAGCATGTAAAATTGTAAACTTTGCGATGCTTGTACCAAGTGCTTTAATGCAGTCCATGGCTTCATTTGTGGCTCAGAATGTAGGCGCAAATAACGAAAAAAGAGCTAAACAATCTATGTTTACAGGTATGGGTATAGGATTATTTATTGGTGTCATTGTATTTTGTTTAGTTATGTTTAAAGGAGATATGTTAACAGGAATCTTTACGACAGAACAAGGTGTTATTCATCAGGGCTATGCTTACTTAAAAGGCTTTGCATTGGAAACATTAGTCACTGCAGTACTCTTTAGTATGATCGGTTACTTTAATGGACATGACAAAACAGTATGGGTGATGGTACAAGGACTGATCCAGACACTTCTTGTACGTTTACCTCTTTCTTATTATATGTCTATTCAGCCAAATGCCAGTCTTACAAACATTGGTCTTGCAGCACCAATTGCGACTATTACTGGTATAATCCTTAATGTATGTTTCTATGTCTATTTGAATAAGAAAATGAATAGTGAACAGTAAAGATGGCAGAAATGCTATCTTTTTAATATAATAGAACTATATATTGGAGGTGCCTTTATGGAATGGGAAAACAATTTCTCTAAACGCATATTAAATAGAGGCTTTAATTATTATCTTGATGGTTATGTAGAGGATATATCTATAACTAAAAATAAGATTAAGGCAGTTGTTTATGGTACACATCATTATTGTGTAGAAATTGATTTGGATGGAGACGAAATAAAAGATATGTCTTGTAATTGTCCTTATGCACAAGATGGATTTAACTGTAAGCATATGGCAGCAGTTCTTTTTGAATGGGAAAGACGTGTGACTCATCCAGAAATAGATAATTCAAAAATTATTGATGATGCATCAGATGATGATATACGTTCTTTTCTATTACAGTTATTTAATGAAAATCCTGAGTTAGTAGAACGTTTTAAACAATCCTCATCAACAGATAATTCTATGGATGCGATGACGAATGAACTTTTAGAAATCATTTGTCATTATCAATATGATCATAATTATATCAATACTGATCATACTGTACCTTTTTGTGAGGACTATGAAAAATGTGTATTTAAGTGGTTTGATCTTTTGGAAGAGAAAAAAGAATATTTTAATGCGATTCATTTTTTAGCTGAGGCTTATAATATATTAGACTCTCTTGATATAGATGATGATGAACAACAGCCTTATGCTTTGTCATATTATATTAATGAGGCATTTACATATGTTCTTCCTTATATAGACATATCCGAAAGGAAAGAAGTTTTTGATTTACTACGCCAGCAATTCTATTCTATGAAGAACTATGCTTTTAAAATAGATCTCGTTGAAACTCTTCTTAGTCGTTTTATTGGAGATGAATATGTAGAATCTCAGCTTGATTTCGTAGAGGAACAATATGATTATTTTGGTAAGTATCCTTCTATATTTGATAGAGAGTTTATGATTAGTTCAGTTGTGAATGATTATCTTGAACTCTTAGAAAAGAACAATGCATCAAAAAAAGAATTAAAAGCTGTTTACAAAAAATATTGGAAATATGATTCTGTAAGAATGAATTGTGTTAGAGAGTGCTTGCTTAATAAGGAATTTGATCAGGCTTTGAAATATCTTGATAAGTGTATTAAGCTTGATTACAAAGATCAGGCTCTTTATAAGCGTGATATAAAGATGAAGAAAGATATTTACAAAAAACAAGGAAATAAAGAAGGTTACAAAGAAATGATGAAGGTAATCGTTCTTGATTTCCGTGATGCTGTTATAGAAGAATATATTGAATTAAAGAATCTGTATACGATTGAAGAATGGGTAAAGGAAAGAGATTCTATCATTAAACAGATCAAATCTGATTGGCTCTTATGTGATATATATGCCTATGAGAATCTTCATAAACAATTACTTGATAGTATAATAAAAAGTAACAATAAAAGCTTGTTGAAACAATATACTCATCTTCTTAAAGATGAATATCCTGAACAGTTACTTCATATGTATAGAGTGGCTGTTGAAACAGAGGCAGAGTATGCAAGAAGTAGATCATATTATCATCAATTAGTAAGAGATTTAAGAGCTATGAAACGTATTGATGGTGGTGATAAAGTCGTAGATGAAATTATCAAGAAATGGAAGGATCAATACAAAAACAGAACTGCGATGATGGATGAGTTAAGCAGAATATAAGCCCGTTGTGATTTTCTTATTGTATGCTTGGCAGGGCACTCATTCAGTCTGACCACAAGACATTACCGTAAAGTGAAGAAGTGTTATCGCAATTTTTTTGAGCGTACGTGTAGAAATAATATTAATATTACTTCTTTTCTACCTTGCTATAATAAAACTATACATTGGAGGTACCTATATGGAATGGGAAAGTTATTTTCAAAAAAGAATATTAGACAGAGGGTATGACTATTATTTTGATGATCGTGTAGACAATTTACATATTAAACCTAATAGGATTAAAGCAGTAGTTCATGGCACAGATTTTTATCATGTAGAAATCAAATTAAATGGAAATCAAATAATAGGCATGTCTTGTGATTGTCCTTATGCATTAGATGGACATAATTGTAAGCACATGGCAGCTGTTTTATATGAGTGGCAACTAAGTGCGACTTATCCAGTCATAGATAATTCCAAACTTGTGAAAGAGGCTTCAGAAGAAGATGTACGATCATTTCTTATTCAAGGACTTTATGATAATCCTGATATAGTAGAATCATTTAAACAATATACACAAAATGAATTTTTTTTGACTACAATGATTGATGATTTGGAGGGAGTTGTAGATTCTTATAGTGATGGTTATCATTATATCGAATATGAATTTAGCCGTGATTTTTGTGATAACTATGAAGACGCTGTTGACAAGTGGCTTGATCTTTTGAAAGAAAAGAAACAATATTCTCTCGCATTTCAATTCTTATTAAAAGCCTATGAAGTATTTTATAAGTTAGATATTGAGGATAAAGAGTGTGAAACGTTCGAACTTTCTTTTACCATTATAAGCCAATGGGCAAATATAATTATGTGTATGGATGACTTAGAAAGATTAGAAGCTTTTGCTGAATTAGGACAATACCTCAACAGCATGAGAGATTATTATGATAGACAAAAGATTCTTGAAATATTTTTTGATTGTTTAAATGGTAAAGAATTTTTAAAGTTGAAGCTTGATTTTGTGAAAGAACAGTTAGACTACATAGAGAGTCATGATGATATTTTTAATAGAGAATATGCGCTCGAAGGGTTTGCAAAAATGTATCTTGACCTCTTAAGGAAAAACAATGTATCAAATCAAGAGATAAATGTTATTTATAAAAAGTATTGGAAATGCGATTCTATTAGAATGGACTGTGTCTTTACTTGTATTAATAATAAAGAGTACGATAAAGCTTTGGATTATATTGATAAATGTATTGATCTTGATTATGAGAACCAAGCTCTTATGAAACGTGATATAGAATTGAAGAAAGATATTTATAAAAAACAGGGAAACACTAAAGCTTATAGGGAAGAATTAAAGAATTTGATTCTCTTTTTCAATGATACTAATATAGACGATTATATTGAACTTAGAAGTCACTACAATGATAAAGAATGGATTACAGAAAGAGATTCTCTTATTGAACAGCTTGCTCCTGGATGTTTTTTGTGTGAAATTTTAGAAACAGAGCAATTATATGGACAGCTATTTGATGTTATTTTAAGAAGTAATAATAGAGATTTATTGCATCAATATACTCACGTGCTTAATGATGAATATCCTGAAAAACTGATTCAGTTATATCGAGAATTTGTTGAAAAACAGGCTGAATCTACTGGAAGCAGAAAGCATTATTATCAAATTGTAGAAGAGTTAAGAATCATGAAGTCTATTACTGGTGGTGATAAAGTAGTTGATGAAATCATTAAGAAATGGAAGATTCAATATAAAAACAGAAGCGCAATGCTGGATGAATTAAATAGAGTATAGTCCACTCCGGTGGACTTTTTTACATCCTTATTTTACATCAAATGAGTCATCAATGGAAAATATAAACAAAAGGGGGCAAATGGAAAATAAGCCAGTATTATCTTGCAGTAGATATTGGAACTTCTAGTGGACGTCATATGTTAGCCTGTATACAAGATGGAAAAATCAAACTAGAAGAAATCTATCATTTCGAAAATGAAATGAAAAATTGTAAGGAATTAGACAAGATTTCTGTCAGTATGTCTATTGATACTTGGACAGTAGATTATGTCTTATTAGATGAAAATGATCTTGTTGTAGGTGATTCTTATGGTTATCGTAATCATCGAACTGATGGTATGGATAAAGTAGTTAATAAGGTTATTGATGTATATGCTAAAACAGGTATTCAAAAACAGATTTTTAATAAACAAGTAATCAGTCATTATCGTCACCTCACATGTGAAATTATGATGAAATAATAGATATACTTCAATCGTCGGATACTATTGACTAACACTATAATAAAATGATAGATTATTAATCAGTTTATATATAAAGGAAGAGAATAAAAAAATGTTAAATACTTTCATGGAAATTGGTATATTAATTGTTGGTTTTATATTATTGATTAAAGGCGCAGATTTCTTTGTAGATGGAAGTTCTTCTGTCGCAAAAAGATTAAAAGTTCCTTCAATGATCATTGGACTTACAATTGTCGCCATGGGTACAAGCTTACCTGAATGTGCAGTCAGTGTCACTGCTTCAATGAGCAACAACAACGCTCTTGCAGTCAGTAATGTAGTAGGATCTAACTTATTTAATTTAATGGTTGTATGTGGTGTATGTACACTATTTGTACCTCTTGCAGTTTCTACAGATACATTAAAGAAAGAATTTCCATTCTCTATTATCTGTGCGGCTTTATTACTTGTATTTGGTTTAGATAGTATGCTAGGTAGAGTAGATAGTGCAGTTTTTATTGTATTATTTGCCGCATATTTAGGATGGATGATCTACTCAGCATTACAGGCAAGAAATAAAGCATTAAGCGAAGACAATGATGAAGAAATCAAGCTATTACCAGTATGGCAGTGTATTGTATATATTGTCGGTGGTGCAGCTGCTATTAAATTTGGTGGTGATTTCGTCGTAGAAGGTGCTACAGCTATTGCAACTATGCTAGGACTCAGTCAGAACCTTATTGGTTTAACTATTGTTGCTTTAGGAACAAGTCTTCCAGAACTAGTAACTTCTATTGTCGCTGCAAGAAAGAATGAAATCGATATGGCTTTAGGTAACGTTATTGGATCTAATATCTTTAATATCTTGCTTGTATTAGGTATTGCCGGGGTCATTAGTCCTGTTGCCATTATTACAGAAAACTTGATTGATACATTTATTTTAATTGCAGTAAGTACTCTTGTATGGGCATTTGCATGGAAGAAGAAAGAACTTGTTAAGTGGCAGGGTATTGTGATGCTTGCTATTTATACAGCATATCTTGTTTATATTTGTATGCGTTAAGAAGGCGATGCCTTCTTTTTTTATTGGATATCTAATATAGATGACAAATATGGTTTAACATAATATAATTTAAGAAGAAAGATTGCACAAAGTCATTAAATGAATTTGAAAGGAGTATGGAATAACATGAGAAGAAATAAAGTAAGATATTATCTGGATGTTGTAATCCATCATCCTGATTGGACTATAGAAGATTTTGAAGAAGAAGAAAAAAAGCTTAAAGAAGAGAGCAATAAATTAACAGAGTGGCCTCCTATATATTGAGGCTGATTTGAAACCGACTTTATATACGGTCGGTTTTTAATTTACCTTATAAGGAGATTGATTTAATAGAAGAATCACACGGACACTGTTATTTAGAAGCAGAATCAAGAAGATACTCAGATAAGAACATGTATTGATGTAAAATCATTTGTAGTTGCTTAATAGTTGATAGCGCAACTAGTGATATTAAGCTATATTTTTAGTGAGGAGGGAAATCAAAATGACAAATACATTCATGTTATTACTGGTGCTTATACCTGCACTTATTATCTGGGGTGTAATCATCTATCTTGTTTACTTACTTATCGTCGCATTAAGAAAATATATTAAGTCAAAGCCTGTACGTGAAGAAAAAGAGGAGTATGCAAAAACACTAGGAGGTGTGATTAAAAAGCACCGCATGGAATGTCAGATGACTCAGGAATTTGTGGCAGAAACACTTGGTGTATCTAGACAGGCAGTCTCTAAATGGGAAAATGGTTCTTCTGATCCAAGTACAACTAATCTTATAGCGCTTGCAAGCTTGTTTGATATTACACCTGAAGAAATGTTAAAAGAAATACGATAAACTTTACAAAAAGAACTACCATTTTAAGTGATTATTTATTATAATTGTGAAGTATTTTTTTTAAATACTGATTTTAAAATTTAAGGGGAGTTTGTAGTATGATTCAATTTTTTAAAAACAACATCGAACCTAGAAAGAAATTAAGAACAGCTGAAATTATTGTTCTCATTGCCTTAGTATTAGGTTCAATTATTTCTCTTTGTGTAGGTCTTAAAGAAGTGCATTCTAATCCTGGTAAAGTGGATTATGTACAAAGCATTGTAATGAAAAGAAATACACAGGATGAAGACTATAGTTCAGACAACACAGTATGTGATGTTACATATAGTAAAGGTGACAAACAGCTTGTTGTTTCTTATTCTTATGAAGAATATACACAGTTAAAGAATAAGACTATTACTGCTTATGAATTCAAGACAAGTAATGGAACTGACTTATACTTTGATCACAAAGATGTGAGTCAGAAAGAAGTTAAACATTCTTATAAGCAGGTCATGGCAAATAAGACTATGTACATCTTTAACCTTGCATCTTCTTTATTTATCTTAAGCTTATCATTGGCTTTAATGATGTTATTCTCTAAGCAGTTTACAACATATGAAAAGAGCTGGTTCTTGAGCATCATGTTACTTGCTACTATTTTCGCTGTTGCTTTCCCAGAAGAAAGTGCAAATGGTGTTAATGGTATTATTATCATGTTATTATATCTTTTAGATACATTCTTAAATATCTTATGTGAATTACTCATTTCTAAACAGTCTCGTTACAACTTCTTAGTATCTGTTGCTGTAGAAATTGCGGAAATCGCAATGTGTATTGTATTAATGTATCGTTTTGCAACAATGGTGACTACATTATTCTTCTGGCTTCCAATTGATATCATCAGTTATATCAACTGGTCTAAGCATAAAGATGAAGAAGAAGACGAATTAACAATGGTAAGAAAACTAAAAGGATATCAGGAAGTACTTGTTATTGTAGGTATCTTTGTATGGACTGTCGTTGTTGGTTATTTCATCAGTGGTTTAGATATTGCAACTGATTTCTATACAAATAAGACTTTAGAAACATGGATCATTTATATTGATGCCTGTGCCTCTGCAGTAGGTATTGCGAATGGTTTATTTATCTTCTTCAGATTAAGAGAACAGTGGATTGCATGGTATATCTGTGCTGCTTTAGAAGCTATTATTAACATCTTATCTGGACAGTATGTATTACTCATTCTTAAGCTTGGTTACTTCACTAATACAACTTATGGTTATATTAAATGGAGTAAATATATTAGAGAACACCAGAAAACAAACGAAAAATTATCTTTATTCTAATTAAATTTCTCTATAACTTGAGAGTAAGCTATAAAACTGCTACAATAGGAACGTAAAAACATATAGAAACAGGAGTGATTATTATGGCAATTGCTGCAGGAGATTTTAGAACTGGACTTACATTAATCGTTGATGGTGATCCTTGGGTTGTTTTAGACTTCCAACATGTAAAACCTGGTAAAGGTGCTGCTATCTTAAAGACTAAGATGAAGAACTTAAAGACTGGTTCTACACAGGACAGAAACTTCAACGCTTCAACAAAATTCGAAGCTGCTAACATTGAAAAGAAAACAGCACAGTACTCATATGAAGCTGATTCTACTTACTATTTCATGGATATGGAAACATATGATACTTATGAATTATCAGAAGAACAGATCGGATTCAATAAATATTTCATCGTAGAAGGAAGAGAAGCATCTCTTATGTTCTTTGAAGGTGATTTATTATCAGTATCTATCCCAGAAAAAGTTGAATTAACTGTTGCTAAGACAGACCCAGCTATTAAAGGTGCACCATCTAACCAGACTAAGGATGCTGTTACTAATACTGGTCTAACATTAAGAGTACCTCAGTTTATTGAAGAAGGCGAAGAAATCGTTGTCTTCTCATCTGATGGAAAATACGCAGGAAGAGCTTAATATAAGCTCTTTTTTCACATATGAATAAAGTTGTACTTGTAACTGGTGGCGCTCAGGGGATAGGAAAAGCCATCGTATTAGAACTTGCGAAAAATCATTATGATGTAGTGATCAACTACCTTACTTCTAATAAAGCAGCGGCTTTATTAGAAGAAGAGATTAAAAAGAATTATGATGTACGTGTGATGACTATTCAAGCGGATGTATCAAAGGAAGAAGAAGTGGATGCCATGATTTCTTTAATAGAGAAAAAATGGGGTGGTGTTGATATTCTTGTTAATAATGCGGCTGTTGATTTATCCAATCTCTTTCATCTTAAGACAGCAGATGAGTTTAGAAAGACATTGGATGTCAATGTCGTAGGGGCATTTAATTGCAGTAAGCGTGTTTATAGACATATGCTTGATCAGGAATATGGACGTATTATTAATATTTCTTCTACCAATGGTATAAATACCTATTATCCAATGTGTATTGATTATGATGCCTCTAAAGCGGCATTGATCTCATTAACACATAATCTTGCCTTTGAATATGGGCCATATATTAATGTGAATGCAATCGCACCAGGATTCATTGGAACAGACAATGAACTAGATGGATATGACGAAGAATTCTTAAAAGAGGAACAGGAAAAGATCATGGTGAACCGTTATGGTAAACCAGAAGAAGTGGCTTATCTTGTGAAGTTTCTTATTAGTGATGAAGCGAATTTCATCAACAATACAATTATAAGAATAGATGGCGGCCAGAAAGGCAGCTGTTAAAAAGGTCCTGAAATCAGGACCTTTCGTGTTATTTCTTTAAAACATTTGTAAGGGCGAATAGAATAGAAAGTTTACTATATTCTAATGTTAAACCACCCTGAATATAAAGTGTATAAGGTGCAACAACAGGTGCATCGGCACTTAATTCAATTGTACTTCCAGAAGTAAATGTACCAGCAGCCATTACTTCATCATGAGGATAACCAGGCATTGGTGCAGGCATAGTGGCTACAAATGAATCAATTGGAGAACTATTCTGAATAGCCTGTGTAAACTTCACTAGGTTTTCTTCTGTACCAAGTTCTAAAGTCTGAATAATATCAGTTCTTTCTTCATTATATCTTGGAGATACATTATTAAAGCCTAACTTTTCTAACATATAAGCACTAAATACAGCACTCTTTAAAGCATTCTTTACTGCATTAGGAGCCATAAATACACCCTTGAAGAATGTATTATTCATATTGAAGTTAGCTCCTAGATCTTTACCAATACCAGGTGCAGTTAATCTTTCAGCACACATAAAGATTAAATCTTTTCTACCTGCAATATAACCACCAGTAGGAGCAATACCTCCACCTAGGTTCTTCATTAAAGACCCTACAACGATATCAGCACCGATATGTCCTGGTTCCTTCTTTTCTACAAGTTCACCATAGCAGTTATCTACCATGATAATAACATCCTTATTGACTTCTCTGATCTTAGTAATAATACGTTCAAGTTTAGAAAGTGTTAAAGATAAACGTGAAGAATAACCCTTAGATCTCTGGATTTCTACAAGTTTAACATCATTCTTTTTTAAACGTTCTACGATTTTATCATCATCGAAATCATTATCAACTAGATCAATCTGTTCATAAGATACACCATGAGCCTTTAATGACTGACTAGATTCTCCTGAAATACCAATCATTTCCTGTAAAGAATCATAAGGTGCTCCAGATAATGAAATCATTGTATCACCATGCTTAAGTAAAGCAGATAAAGTTAAATAAAGCGCATTTGTACCACTCATGATCTGTGGTCTAACTAATGCATCTTCGCATCCAAGAATAGTTGCGAAAATAGCTTCTAGCTTATCTCTTCCTGAATCATAGCTGCCATATCCATTCATGTCCGCAAAATCAGAATAGCTGACATTATTCTCAATAAATGCAGAAAGAACTCTGTTTGAGTTATAGAAACAAACATCATCAATCTTTTCATAAATGTCTTTTAATACAACATCAGATTCATTCGCAATTTTTAATAAGTTTTCATCTATTTGTTCTAATATCATAATCTTTCTCCTTTGAATACCTGTGCTATTATACACCAAATACACCACTATTTTAAAGAAAATCACAAACTCTTAGAATTTTAAATCCTTACAAATAAGATGATTTGTTAAAGGATTGTTTTGCTCTGTTTACTCTGTTCAAGAAATCTATTAGAATATTTAATGAAAGGGGTTTACATATGTATAAGGTTATAGAAGTAAAACAGAGTATATTTGAAGATAATAATAAGGATGCTGATTTATTAAGACAGGAATGCAAAGAGAAGGGTGTTTTCTTACTTAATATCATGTCTAGTCCAGGTTCAGGAAAGACAACCATATTATCACGTACTATTGAAACAATCAAAGATGAAGTGAATATTGGTGTTATGGAAGCAGATATTGATAGTGATGTGGATGCGCACACTATTAGTCAGTATGGTGTACGTACAATACAATTACACACAGGAGGCATGTGTCATTTAGATGCGGATATGACAAGACAGGGATTACATGAATTAGGCATGGAAAATCTAGATCTTGCAGTATTAGAGAATGTAGGAAATCTGGTATGTCCTGCGGAATTTGATACAGGTTCCTCTTTAAATATTGCGATATTGAGTGTGCCAGAAGGGGATGATAAGCCATTAAAATATCCGCTTATGTTTGAAGTGTGTGATGTAGTACTTATTAATAAGGTGGATGTTCTTCCTTACTTTGATTTCGATATAGAAAAGTGTAAAGAGAATATTCATTATCGTAATAAGAATGCAAAGGTGTTTGAAATATGTGCAAAAAGTGGAGAAGGAATCAAGTCTTGGTGTGATTACCTTTTAACACGTATAAGAGAATGGAAGGAATAAAACAATGGCCTATAGAGATAATATTGATAGACTTGCAAGACGTATTACAGATCGAATACCAGTGAAGTTCAAGAAACTCAAGGAAGATGATCCTGAATACAAATGTTTAAGTGAAATCTTGAATGATGAACAATGTAATTTATGTTTATTTTTTGAAGTACGCAAACCTATGTCTTTTGAAGAAATTCTTAAAAGAACAGGCTGGGAAGAAGAACGTGTTGAACGTGTATTAAAAGAAGTATGTGATATAGGGATGATTGAATATAACTGGGAAAATGAAGATCATCATAAACAATATGTGATGCCTCAGTTTGTCCCTGGTTCTGCAGAATTCATGGTTATGAATAATGATTTAGTCAAAGAGCATCCAGTTGTGACTGATTTTTTTGAACAGATGACAAGATTACCACTAGAAAAGGTCACTCCAATGGTGCCTCCAGGAGGGGCTGGTATTGGGATGCATGTTATTCCAGTAGAAAAATCGATTGAAGCCAATCAGGAAGCAGTGTCTGTAGAAAAGATTTCTCATTGGTTGAATAAGTATGATAAGTATGCTTTATCTCCATGTTCATGTCGTAGACAACAAAGAGTTCGAGGAGAAGGTACAGGTGATATTGAAGCCGATGTATGTATTGCGGTGGGTGATATGGCTGATTATGTTGTAGAGACAAATAAAGGTGGTCATTACTGTACTTATGAAGATGTTATTGAAACATTAGAAAGATGTGAAAGAAAAGGTTATGTGCATCAAATTACAAATATTGATGGTGAAGATAAGATCTTTGCGATTTGTAACTGTGCAGCAGGTGTATGTAATGCCTTAAGAACAAGTCAGCTCTTTAATACACCAAATATGTCTGCAAGTGCTTATCGTGCACATGTGGATGTCAGCAAGTGTGTAGCCTGTGGTAAGTGTGTAGAAGTATGTCCAGTAGGAGCTGCAAAGCTTGGACAGAAACTTTGTACAAAGAAGGGTCCTATTGAATACCCACAGGTAGAATTACCAGATATGATTAAATGGGGACCAGATCATTGGAATCCTGATTTTAGAGATACTGCCAAAGTCAATTGTCATGAAACAGGAACTGCGCCTTGTAAAACAGCCTGTCCTGCTCATCTTCCTGTACAGGGTTATATCAAGATGGCCAGTGTTGGACGTTACATGGATGCTTTAAAGCTTATTAAAGACTTTAATCCATTCCCTGCCGTATGCGGTTCTATATGTAACAGAAGATGTGAACAGGAATGTACACGTGGATTATTGGATGCCCCTCTCGCAATTGATGAAATCAAGAAGTTCATTGCGGAAAGAGAACTTAACGAGGAAGAACGCTATATCCCATTATGTGAAAATGAAGAGGGCGGATTCTATTCTAATAAGATGGCTATTATTGGTGCAGGTCCTGCTGGTATGAGCGCTGCTTATTATTTAAGAATTAAGGGTTATCCTGTCACTGTCTTTGAAAAAGAAGAAAAACCAGGTGGTATGCTTCGCTATGGAATTCCATCATTTAGATTAGAAAAAGATGTCATTGATGCAGAAATAGAAGTACTTAAGGTAATGGGCATTGAATTTAGATGTGGTGTAGAAATCGGTAAAGACATCACTATTGATGGATTACGTGAAGAAGGTTATGAAGCCATCTATCTTGCGATTGGTGCACAAGGTGGTAAGAAATTAAATATTGCTGGAACGAATGAAGAGTATGTTATGACAGGTGTTGATTTCTTAGGAGAAGTTAATAAAGAAGAGAGTAAAGATATGCTTAGTGGTCATGTGGTTGTCATTGGTGGTGGTAACGTGGCTATGGATGTGGCAAGAAGTGCTTTAAGAAGTGGTGCAGTGTCTGTTGACTTATTCTGTGTAGAATCAGAAAAAGACATGCCTGCAAGCCCTGATGAAGTAGAAGAAGCCATTCATGAAGGTATTACAATGCATTGTGGATGGGGTCCTCAGGAAATTAAGGATTATACAATCACATTAAAGAAATGTATATCTTTAAGAGATGAAACAGGTGCCTTTAATCCATCTTATGATGAAACACAAACAGAAAGTTATCCATGTGATTATGTCTTATTATCTGTAGGACAGGATATTATTCCTGTAGAAGGATTAGATATCAATACAAATCCAAATGGTACAATTCAAGCGGATGCCATTACTTTACAGACTTCTGTACAAGATATCTTTACAGGAGGAGATGTCTATACAGGTCCTCGCTTTGCGATTGATGCGATTGCACAGGGTAAAGAAGCGGCTGAATCAATGCATCGTTATGTACATAAGGGTCATTCTTTAACTTTAGGTAGAGATTTACACCAGTTTACTCAGCTTGATAAGGACGATATTTTAATCACTTTAGACTTTGATCATTCAAAGAGACAGATTCCAGGTACTAAACAGGGTCTTGCGACAGAAACATTTAAAGACTTACGTTCTACATTTACGCCTGAACAGGTACAAACAGAAGCAAAACGCTGTCTTGGATGTGGCACAAGTGTAGTAGATCCTAATAAATGTATTGGATGTGGTCTATGTACAACTAAATGTGAATTTGATGCAATCAAGCTTACAAGAGATATTCCAGAAGGAAGCAATATGGTAAGATCAGAAGATAAGATGAAGTTCATTCTTCCTTATGCTGCAAAAAGACAGATTAAGATTTTACGTAATAAGAAGAAATAAAAATGCATGAATTAGGTATTGTCGTACATATTGTCAGAACATTAGAAGATGTCGCACAGGAAAACAGCCTCACAGATATCCGCAAGGTCATTTTACAGATAGGCAAGGTCAGTGGTATTGAACCGGACTATTTAGTAGACTGCTGGGAATATTATAAGAAGAAAGTGCCATTGCTTAAGTATTCCACACTTGATTATGAATGGATTGAAGCTATTACAATCTGTCATAACTGTCAAAATACTTATTCTACAATTGATTATGGTAGAGAATGTCCTTATTGTCATAGTGGGAATACTGTCTTACTGCAAGGCAATGAATGTTTAATTAAAGAAATAGAAGGAGAATAACTCCATACAAAAAATCCTCTCTGTAACACGAGAGGATTATTTTTTATGGATATCTTCTGTACCTGCTTTTATGGCAGTTTCATAATACCAGAGTTTATGATCAATTGTTTCTAGTTGTTTTTCTAACTGTCGCATTTCTTCTAAGACAATCTCTTTTCTTCTCACAAAGAGTTGATAACGTTCTTCTAATGATTCATCACCACGTTTCACCATTTCTACATATTGTTGCATTTCAGAAATACTCATACCTGTATTCTTGAAACATTCAATAATACGCAGCATAGAAATATCTTTTTCTTTAAAGATACGATAACCTGATTCATTCTTTTCTAAGAAAGGAATGAGTCCCATCTTATCATAATAACGAATAGTAGAAACAGGTAAAGACATCATTTCTGATACCTGCTTAATTGTATAAGTCATCCAATCACCTCTTTAATAGTATAAGAAATAATAGAACGTGATTCAATAATTCTTGACCTTAAACCTTGGTTTAACGTTACAATTTTTTTAGAGAGGTGATATAAATGAAATCAAAAGTATTATTTACACGTACAATTTCTCCGGAAATGGTTCTTACTATGTATGAAGAGTTAGGAAAAGAATTAACAGGTCATATTGCGATTAAGTTACATTCAGGAGAAGAAGGAAATCAGAATTTCTTAACACCTGAGTTCTGGGCTCCTATAATCCGACATCTTGATGGGACAGTTGTAGAATGTAATACAGCTTATGAAGGATCAAGAAATACAACAGAAAAACATCTAAAGACAATTGAAAAACATGGATGGTCTCGATACTTTGATGTTGATTTATTAGATGCGGAAGGACCAGATCTTGTATTAGATATTCCAGGTGGTAAAGTGATACAAAAAAACTATGTTGGAAAAGATATTGCAAACTATAATGGCATGCTTGTCTTATCACATTTTAAAGGACATCCAATGGGATGATATGGAGGTGCTTTAAAGCAGCTTTCTATTGGTTGTGCATCTTCTTATGGCAAAGCATATATACATGGTGCAGGTGTTCCGGAAGATATATGGACAGCAAATCATGATTTATTCTTAGAGTCTATGGCTGATGCTGCATCATCTGTTCATAATTATTTTAAAGATAATATTGTATATATCAATGTGATGAAAAATATGTCAGTCGATTGTGACTGCTGTGCAGTGGCAGAAGATCCATGTATGAAAGATATTGGTATTTTGATTTCTACTGATCCTATTGCTATTGATCAGGCATGTTTAGACCTTGTCTATGCTTCAGAAGATCCAGGTAAAGAACATCTTATTGAACGTATTGAATCAAGAAATGGTGTTCATACTATTGAAGCAGCAGAAGCATTAGGATATGGTTCTAGAGATTATGAACTTATAGAAATCGAGTCATGACAAAGTCACTATATATCTTCTTGTAAATGTGTGACTATTATTGCTGAGATAAAATAAAAATATAGGTAAAAGACAACAAATGGGCGTTGGAAAACCTATATTTTTTTATTGACTTTTGCAATTACATAGTATATAACCTAATGATACTATTCAGATTACAAAGGGGGACTTATATGGAAAATAACGTTACATCAGGAAATATATTAAAACATATCGCATTTTTTGCGATTCCATATCTTTTATCTTATTTCTTACAGACACTCTATGGTATGGCTGATTTATTTATCATTGGGCAATTTAATGCGGTAGATGGTATTACAGCTGTTTCTAATGGCAGTCAGGTCATGCATATGTTGACAGCAATTCTTGTCGGACTGGCTATGGGGGTTACTGTTTCTATTAGTCATGCGGTAGGGGCGAAGAAACATAAACTCGTAGAAAAAACAATAGGCAATACGATTACACTCTTTGCATGCATTTCTATCATTTCTACTCTTCTGTTGCTTATTTTTGTAAAACCACTTGTCGTATTACTCAATGTTCCACAAGAAGCAATGACTGGAACTGTACAGTATCTTGTAATATGTTTTATAGGAATTCCTTTCATCACCGCCTATAACATCATCAGTTCTATATATAGAGGCTTAGGAGACTCAAAAAGCCCTATGTATATTATTGCGATTGCCTGTTTATTAAATATTATCTTAGACTATATCTTTATTGGATTATGTCATATGGGACCGATAGGGGCAGCACTTGGAACTACTGTGTCACAAAGCGTGAGTGTTATTATCGCACTCATCTCGATGAAATATCGTACTTCTGACATTCATATCAAAAAAGAAGACCTTCATCTTCAATCTCAGGTATTTAAACATATTCTAAAAGTAGGCTTTCCTGTCGCAATACAGGATGGATGTGTTCAGATTGCTTTTATGATAATTACTATTATTGCGAATAGTCGTGGATTAAATGATGCTGCTGCAGTAGGTATTGTAGAAAAGATGATCACTGCTATTTTTATTATTCCTTCTACAATGCTTGCGACTGTATCAGCTTTATCTGCACAAAATATCGGTGCCAAAGACTACGGACGTGCTCGTACAGTATTAAAATATGCGGTTATAATTACTACTCTTTATGGAATCATTGTTGCTTTGATTGTAGAATGTGCCGCACCTACACTTCTTGGATTATTTACTAAAGATACTACAGTAATCTTACTAGGTGTACAATATATCAGTTCTTATATTATTGATACAATATTTGCAGGGATTCACTTTAGCTTTAGTGGTTACTTTGCAGCAGATGGAAAGAGCTATATTGGCTTTATTCACAATATTATTGCTATTTCATTAGTCAGAGTACCAGGTTCTTATATTGCTTCTATAATGTATCCTCACAACTTATTTCCAATGGGACTTGCCGCTCCTTTAGGATCATTATTATCAGTGATTATTTGTTTAACCGCATATCGTATATTGAAGAAGAAAGATGAATTAAGTGTGCTATAATTGATTCTAAGAGAGGTACATTTATGGATAAGATAAGATGGAATCAATTGTTCACTCCAAGAACATTAAAGAGAGGATATGAACTCTACCAAAGAGGTGCAGTAGAAGACATTCAACATAATGAATATGCAATCAAAGGAAGCATATTTGACGATGATGACTATTACTCTATTGTTTATTTACGTGATGGAATGATAGAAGATATGGATTGCAGCTGTGAAAATGAAGATGAATATTGTGAACATATTGCAGCACTTCTTTATGCCTATGATCCTAAACAAACATATCAGTTCCATGATTTTCAAGAAGCCGATACTGATGAAAAGTACAAGTCTGTAATCAGAGATATTATTACAGAGAGTCGAAGCTATAAAGAGATGATCAATAAACTCATTTCCTATAAACGCTCAGTTCTTCCTACAATAACCGAAGACTCTCTTGGATCACTTAATTTGGTATTTGAAACATTCTATCTCATTTCATCTATACCTGAAGAAAAAGATGATATCTTAGAAGAACTTAAGAATGATTTAAAAACAATCGTTTCTTGCAGTCATAATAAGAAGACTTTATTAGATGTATTTGAAAGAGAATACCATTTTCATAAGTATGAGAAAGAAGATGAAGAATATCTCACTGAAGTCTTTCTAGAATGTTTTAATGAAACAGAATTATATGAAGACAAGTATCGTATTGTGAATCATATGATTCTAGGTAGTGATGCTTTGAAAGATAACTGGAATGGACGTATGCAATACTCTCGCTGGATATACATAGGATTAAAGATGTTGCAGGAAGCACGTCATTCCCATCAGGACATTCTTCATTTCCTTGATACATATCATAATTATCCACCAGTGTTTATTCAATATGCGAATGCATGTCTAGAAAATAGAAATGATAATAAAGCGCTTGAAGTCGTAGAACTTGGATTAAAGTATTATCAAGAAGATGAAGATTTACTTAAGATGAAAAAGGAGATTTCACCTTGTTTAAATCTTAATATAATAGATTGGGCAGATCAGTTTACAGATGTCATCTTAAAACGCGGTTATGATTACTTTAATAAAGAGAAGGTCAAGAAGCTTTACCAGGAGCCTTATGGTATTGCGGCGGTAGTAGAAGGATCAGAAGATTATCATGTCACAATAGATTTAAAGGATAAACAGGTCACTGGTATGTATTGTGATTGTCCTTATGCTAATAAAGGACATCATTGTAAGCATATGGCAGCTGTATTACTTGCATGTAGTGATTATGAAAATTATGATGATATCAAGGCAAAACTAGATATCGAGTTTATAAAAGAACTCAAAGAACGTATTCATACACTTCCAAGAGATCAATTAGAACAGCTCTTGTTTAATGAAATGAGATTTAATGAGTCTTTACAGCAACGCTTTATTGATCTTATTGAAACAACGACAATTCAAGATAAATACTTAGACTATCTAGTAGAACTGATAGATGATAATGAAGATCATATACCAACACTTTTAAAGAAGTTGAAAAAGTATCTTCGTATCTCTTTAAGTAAACTTATATCAATACGTGATTACCAGACAGCGCATGCGCTTATTGCCTGCACATTAAGTAAAGTCACATGTTTAGATCCGAAGAAAGAAGTCTATGACTTTCTTAAAGATGTCCATGAGTATTTGAGACAACTTATAAACATCTATCCGTCTCAAAAAGAAGCCTTTAATGCAGTGAAGGAACTTTATAGTGACTGCTGCATGCCATTTTATGAAAGTATGATTGATTCAGTACTCTTAAATGATTTTGATAGTAAGCAGTTCTATGATTTGAAGTTTAATCTTATTCATCAGAAGATTCTCTATTCCTCTCTTTATGATGACAGAGAACTCCAAAAGTTTATCTATGAACGTTGGACAAAATATGGTTTGGATTTACTTATAGAATCAGGTAAAGAAGAATCAGTGATTCTTGATTATTTAAGTCAGTATGCAGATAGTGAAGCAGTACAAGTCAATTATGTTGATTACTATGTAAGAAAAGGTCACTATCAGAAAGCACTGGATATTTTAAATGAGCATACAGGTCATGCTTATGAAGTAAAAAAACAAGAAGTTATAGAAGCAATGAATCATCATAAGGAAGTATCTTAAAGACTGCACTCGCAGTCTTTTTTATTGACTTCTTATCGCATAAGATTATAATAGTTCATATATGAACTATCCAAATATGAAAGAAGGTAAGAGCATGTATTTTAATATAGAGTTTCCAAATAAAATGGCTCATGCATATAGTGTAATGTGTAAACCACTATGTCAGAAAATCAAATTACCACAAACAGCTTTTGATATATTGATGTTTTTATCGAATAATCCTCAATATAAGACAGCAAGAGATATTGTAGAAGTAAGAAAAATTAAAGCCAATCTTGTTTCTATAAATGTAGATAAGCTTGTAAAAGAAGGGTATCTAGAAAGAAGAGAAGTGGCAGGAGATCGCCGAAAGACAGAACTCGTATGTACTTCTCAAGCAGATTCTATTATAGAAAAAGGACGCTTAGTTCAGAAAGATTTTAAAGATACATTATTTAATAACATGGATGATTCTATGAAAGAAATATTATTTAAAGGTATGGAAATCATGGAAGATAATCTTGATAGGATATTGGAGGATCAATAATATGACAGTGTTAATGACTATTCTTGTTACATTCTTTGCGGGTATGGGGGCAGGACTAGGTACTGGTTTTGCAGGTATGAGTGCTGCAGCTGTTATAAGTCCAATGTTGATTACTTTCTTAGGAATGAAGCCTTATATGGCTGTAGGAATTGCCTTATCTTCAGATGTACTTGCCAGTGCGGCTTCAGCATATGAATATGGTAAAAACAAGAATCTAGATATTAGAAACGGTTTAATCATGATGGTTTCTGTATTATGCTTTACAGTAGTAGGAAGCTATATCTCTAGTTTAGTACCAGCAGCTACTATGGGTAATTTCTCAGTCTTTATGACAATGCTTCTTGGAATAAAGTTTATTCTTAGACCAGTTATGACAACAAAAGAATCTATGGAAGCAGTCTCTCCTCAAAAAAGAGCCATTCAGTCAGTCATCTGTGGTGTTATTATTGGCTTTATCTGTGGTTTCATTGGTGCAGGTGGAGGTATGATGATGCTTCTTATTCTTACTTCTGTATTAGGTTATGAACTTAAAACAGCAGTAGGAACAAGTGTCTTTATTATGACATTCACTGCCTTAACAGGTGCTGTATCCCATTTTGCGATTGGTGGGACACCTGACTGGGGTGTATGGATTCTATGTGTTATCTTTACATTCATCTGGGCAAGAATTGCGGCGCGATTTGCGAATAAAGCCACTCCAGAAACATTAAATAGAGTGACAGGTATTATCCTAGTTATATTAGGTGTTGTGGTATTTGCATTCTCAATGGTGAAATAAAAAAGTCTTCTTTACATATGACGTAAAGAAGATTTTTTATTAAGCTTTAAATAGTTTTTTGAATACCCATAATCTACAGGTGACGATTTAAGAGAAGTGTGGAGCAGAAATATTCAGGATATAGACTATCTGCCTATGACTGATAGGAAATGATTTCTGCAGGTACTTCTTGATTTTATCCATAACAGTCTTTCCCATATTTCTATGGTTAAATCTATACTCCTGTTCATTCAGGAATAAAGGCATCTCTCTTTTAGTTA